>MDTB01178838.1_pt1 | contig 12041 bp, 11 predicted proteins | sample 811161 | NCBI WGS metagenome assembly MDTB01 (sample SAMN05326650, study PRJNA326480) | marine metagenome | isolation source: seawater | place: Mediterranean Sea | collected 2009 | reverse complement strand
TTTTTCTTTATCTTCTCTTTCAATAAAACCATAACCTTTAGTTCCATTGAACCACTTTACTTTGCCTTTTAGACTCATTTGTTGTTCCTTACTTAGTTTAACTTAATATTAGTGAAATTCACTAATATTGGCTCTTTAATAGACTTCTGTATTAATTGTCAAGTGAATGATTGAGTTTTAAATAAAAAAAATAGGATAATAACCTATTTGTTACACTATAATAGCAAGAATGGAAGCTAAGACAAGAAGAGCTGAAAGGCCAATTAAAACAATTTTTTTATTCTTTATTAACCTAAGAGTCTTGAAAAAACCCGTCTCAACATATTCCAAACCTTTTTCCTTAACATTATACGGTCCTTTGAAACCCTGATCTCTTCCTATTTTAAGAAATTTTTGTTTTCTATGATTATAGATTTCATCTCGAGTAAAATTTTGAAAACTATTCAGATTTTTAAGGATTGATTCTTTGATATCAATTGCTGTTTTATCGTTGTCTCTGTGAGCTCCCCCTAATGGTTCTTTAATTACTTCATCTACTATTCCCAACTTCATTAAATCCTTTGCAGTAAGTTTCATGGCCTCAGCCGCCTCTAAAGATTTGGTGGGATCTCTCCATAAAATAGATGCACATCCTTCGGGTGATATCACTGAGTAGATAGAATGCTCCAACATTATAACTTTGTTGGATGATGCTAAAGCTATCGCTCCTCCTGAGCCACCTTCCCCAATTATAATTGAAAGGTTTGGAACTTTGAGCGACATACAACATTCTATTGAACTGGCAATTGCGCCTGCTTGCCCTCTTTGTTCTGCTCCTATCCCTGGATAAGCTCCAGGAGTATCAATAAAAGAAACTACGGGAATTTGAAAACGATCAGCTAATTTCATAAGTCTTATACATTTTCTATAACCTTCGGGTCTCATCATTCCAAAATTTCTCTCCAGCCTTGAGTTTAGGTCTTCCCCTTTTTCTTGTGCCAAAACTAGTACTGATTTATTGTCCACAAAACCTATCCCTGCAATTATAGATTTGTCATCTCTGAACAATCTGTCACCAGAAATAGGTGTAAAATCAGAAAATATTTTCTTCACATAAAAATGTGCTTTGGGTCTATCTTCGTGTCTTGCAACCAATGTTTTTTGCCAGCTATTCAAGTTAGAGTAAATACCGTTTAATTTTTCATTTATCTCTTCTTGGATTTTTTTGATCTTTTGAGTATTTACTTCAGATATGCCGTCTTTATCAAAAGGATTTTTCGATGATTCAAGATTCTCCTCTAGTGATTTAATTTCTTTTTCAAATTCTAAATAATTTCTCATATAAGCTATATAAAATAATATTATTAATTTAATTAAAATTCAAATGTGTCAATAAAGTGTTGTTAAAGTACTTAATATTTGATGTATTATTACTAAAATGAAAAAAGTTAGTATTAATAATTTACAGATAAGTGAAGACTTATTTAAATTTGTGAATGAGGAAGCTATTCCTGGTACAAATTTAGAATCCAATAAATTTTGGAAAGATTTTGATGAAGCTGTACATAAATTAACTCCTGTCAATAAAAAATTACTAAAAAAAAGAGATGAAATCCAAAAAAAAATAGATGAGTGGCATTTGTCTAGAAAAGGAAATAATTTTAACAAGGGTGAGTATTTTAATTTTCTAAAGTCCATCGGATATATTGCCGAAGACGAAGGAGAATTTAAAATTGAAACGGTAAATGTTGATGAGGAAATATCATCTATTGCCGGACCTCAATTAGTTGTACCGGTAGATAACGCAAGGTATGCGTTAAACGCGGCTAATGCCCGTTGGGGAAGTTTATATGATGCGGTTTATGGAACTGACGTAATACCTGGAGAAATAAGCAAAGTTTACAGCGAAGAAAGAGCAAAAAAAGTTATAAATTATGTCAGAGAATTTTTAGATAAAGTTTTCTCTATCGAGAATGGAAGTTGGAAAGAAATTTCAAAAATCAAAATTGAAGGAAATGAATTAAAGTTTTCTATTAAAGACAAAGATCAAGGTCTTAAAAATAAAAATCAATTTGTTGCCTTTTCCGGTAAAAAAATAAATCCAAACTCAGTTTTGTTAAAAAATAATAAATTACACATTGATATTATAATTGATCCCAATAGTCATGCGGGGAAAAACGATAAAGCAAATATTTCAAATATAATTGTTGAGTCTGCAATTTCTACAATTATTGACAATGAAGACTCTGTTGCAGCAGTAGACTCTAAAGATAAAGTCAAATGTTATAGGAATTGGCTTGGTTTAATGAAGGGCAATTTAGAAGCAAAAGTTGAAAAAAACGGAAAAAAATTTATAAGAAAATTAAACCCTGATAGAACTTATGAAGCTGCTAATGGGTCAAAAATTGTTTTACATGGAAGAGCTTTGCTGCTCAATCGAAACGTAGGTCATTTAATGACCAATCCCTCGATAACTCTAAAAGATAGATCGGAAATACCAGAAGGTATAATGGATGCGTTTATATCTGCTCTTTGTGCGATCCACGATTTTAAAAATAAAAAAAATTCTAGAACAGGCTCAATGTATATTGTTAAGCCAAAAATGCATGGTCCAGATGAAGTTGGTTTTACTAATGATATTTTTGAGATGGTTGAAAAAGTTTTGGGTTTAAAAAAATATTCTATAAAAGTAGGAATTATGGATGAAGAAAGAAGAACTACAGTAAATCTCAAAGAATGCATTAGAAAAGTAAAAAACAGAGTAGTTTTTATTAATACAGGTTTTCTAGATAGAACTGGAGATGAAATGCATACCTCGTTTGAAGCTGGTCCTATGATTTTTAAGGGGGAAATGAAAAAATCAACGTGGCTTAATACTTATGAGAATTGGAACGTTGATATCGGTTTAGCTTGTGGTTTCTCTGGAAAAGCTCAAATAGGAAAAGGCATGTGGGCAATGCCAGACAAAATGGCGGATATGATGGAACAAAAAATTGGACATCCAAAATCAGGTGCTAATTGTGCGTGGGTTCCTTCTCCGACAGCGGCAACTTTACACGCAACTCATTATCACAAAATTGATGTTTTTAAAAAACATTCCGAAATAGAGTCTAGGAAAAAAGCCAAACTTGAAAATATTTTAGAGATTCCTAAAGCGGATAGACCTAACTGGTCAGTAGAAGACATTAATAAAGAGTTAGAAAATAATGCTCAGGGAATTTTGGGATATGTAGTTAGGTGGATTGATCAAGGAGTAGGTTGTTCTAAGGTCTTGGATATAAATAACATTGGGTTAATGGAAGATAGAGCAACATTAAGAATATCATCTCAACACATGGCTAACTGGCTGCATCATAAAATATGTACAAAAGATCAGGTGATTAAAATAATGAAAAAAATGGCAGTAGTTGTAGACAAACAAAATAGTAAAGATAAAAATTATACTCCTATGTCTGCAAACTTTGATGGCTCAATAGCTTTTAAAACTGCCTGTGATTTAATTTTTGAAGGAATAAATCAACCGTCTGGTTATACAGAACCGTTGTTACACAAAAAAAGATTAGAAAGAAAATCTAGTCACTAGATACTGGTACTCTGTTTTTAAAAGCTGAAATCAGGGTACCGTCATCAAGTTGTTCTATTTCTCCACCAACCGGCAGTCCCTGTCCAAGTTTAGAAATTTTAATTTTATCATTTTTGATAATATCTTCAATATAATGTGCTGTTGTTTGGCCTTCGACTGTTGCGCTTGTAGCAATAATAACTTCTTTTAAATTATTTTTTTTGATTCTTTTAACGAGAGAATCAATTAATAAACTTTTTTGATCATAATTTTCATTTGGATTTATCGTCCCGCCCAAAATGTGAAAATAACCTTTAAAAATATTTGAAGACTCAATAACCCACATGTCAGCTAAATTTTCTACAATGCATATTTTATCATAATTTTTATCATTTTTTTCACACATACATTTTGAAGTAGCTATTTTAAGATTGCCGCAATTGACACAGCGTATAACATTTTTATAAACATTTGCTAAAGATTTGGCTAATGGTTTAACCATGTTTTCTTTATTGCTTATAAGCTTCAAGATTATCCTTTTTGCAGATTTTGGCCCCAAACCGGGTAGCTTAGAAAATTGTTTTATCAATTCTTCGATTTCTGAAATTTGATTATCCATCTAAAAAGGTAACTTAATATCTAAAGGTAAATTTGGTAAACCTGTTGCTTTGGCTAATTCTTCTGAGGTTTTTTTTTTCAATTTGTCTTTTGCGTCGTTATACGCGGCTATTATAAGATCATTAATAATTTCTTTTTTTTCTTTTTCAACATTTTTATCCATAACAATAGACTTCATCTCATAATCACCTTTTAAAATTATTTTTACAAGATTGCCGCCAGATACCCCTTCAACCTCAATATTTTTTAAACTTTCCTGTACTTGTTCCATTTTTTTTTTCATTTCTTTAGCTTTGGACAACATGTCTGTAAAATCATTCATCTTCTGTCCTAACATCAATTAAATTTGCATCATTAAAAATTTCCAACATCTCTTGTGAGGCTTTACTATTTTTTTCTTCATTTAAAATTTTTTCTTTTTTATCAATCTTTTCTTGGTGAAAAGTTTTAAAATTTTCTGCCTTGCTTAAACTAATTATCCATCTTTTCCCTGTCCAGTCATATAAGTTTTGAGATAGTTTCTTTATAAAGTTTTTGTTTAAGTTTTCATTAAAGTTTATACTAATTTTTCCTTCTTCAAAGCTAACTAGCTTTACATTTCGCTCTAAATCATACTTTAGTTCTATTTCTTTATTTTTTTCAGCTATTTCAACTAAATCTTCAAATGATTTAACTTTAAATTGTTTTGACTCTACTAGTTCATTAATAGGTTCATTTTTCCTTAAAGTTTTTACTTGCTCAATATTTTTTAATTGCTCTTTAGCAGAATGGGTAGATTTAAAGTTTGTTTTATTTTCTAGTGTGCCTTTGTCGTCTAATATCGTTTTACTTTTGTCATTTTCTAAAAAGTTTGAATCAATTTGCTTTTCGTTGATACTCTTAATGTGCATAAGTTGCATCAAATACATTTCTAATGAGATATTTTCATTTGATACAATATCGAGATCCTCGATTGTTTTTAAAGTTAGTTGCCAAAATAAATTTAAATCCTGAATATTTAGATCTTTACTAACTTTTTCGATTAAACCAATTTCGGAATCTGAAAGAAATAGCTCTTTTTCTATAGTGCCAAGACTCACTCTTCTGCTGAATAAATAAACTAATTGTAGAATATCATTTAAGAAATTTTTTGCATCAAGCCCGTTGTCTATTAATGTTCTTAAAATTTTTAGAGCACCGCTTTCATTTCCTTCAAAAACATTTTTTAATAGATTGATCAATTGAGATTTGTCTGCCAAACCGAGCATTTTTCTTACATCCAAATCCTGTATAATTTCATTTGGTTTTAAACTTTGAAATACTAGGGCTCTGTCTAGTAAGGACACGGCATCTCTTACTGAACCTTCTGATGCTATTGCAAGCAATTTAATTGCATCATCAGAAATTTTGCCTTTTTCTATTTTTAAAATTTTACTTAAATGATCTTTTATACTTTCCAAACCAACTCTTCTTAGATCAAATCTTTGACAACGTGATAAAATTGTTATGGGTATTTTTCTAACTTCTGTTGTTGCTAAAATAAATTTAAGTTTTTCAGGTGGCTCTTCTAAAGTTTTAAGCAATCCATTAAATGCTTGCTTAGATAGCATGTGAACTTCGTCTATTATAAATATTTTATATTTTGCGCTAGTAGGATTATATTTTGAATTCTCAATTAATTCACGAACATCATCGATTCCTGTTTTAGAAGCCGCGTCCATTTCAAGAACATCTATATGATTAGAATTTTCTATTTCTTTACAATGATTACAGGAATCTTTTTCATCGCATAAGCTATTATCATTTTTATTTTTTGTACAATTTAATGCTTTTGCAATAAGCCTTGCAGTTGTAGTCTTCCCGACTCCTCTTATGCCGGTCAAAAGATAAGCGTTTGGAGTTTTGCCTAACCTTATAGCATTCAAAATTGTTTCAGCTATAACCTCTTGTCCAATAAGATCTTTGAATAGCTTAGGCCTGTATTTTAAAGCCAGAATTTTTAATTTATTTTCATTACCCATATCAGGAGACCAAACAACCCGTTTTCAAAAGTCCGTGCTGCTGTTGTTACACCCTGACACAGTAAACGTATCAAAATCGCCTGAATGGCCTCCAAATTATTATATCAATATAAAATTGAATTCTACAAGGATTGAATCTTTAATTTTGTGGACTATTTTTTTTGTCTAAAAATGGATGCCTCATAAACGCCCAAAATATTTAAACTTTCTGTATGAAAACCCAATTCTTCTAGTGCTTTTTGAACTTGGGTTTGCTCGATATGTCCTTGCAAATCTAAATAGAAATTAGTTTGATCAAAAGTATTTTTTACCGAAAAACTTTCTAGTTTTGTTAAATTTACCTGGTTGGTAGCAAATCCACCCAGGCACTTATACAATGCGGCCGGAATACTCTTCAGTCTAAAAGTACAAGTTGTAATATATTTTTTATTTTTGTTATGCTCTGGTTGGCTAACTTTTTTAGACATGATTATAAAGCGTGTTGTATTTTGACTTTCGTCTTCGATATTTTCCATTAAAATTTTAAGATTATATATTTTTGCTGAAAGTTTTGAGGCAATAGCTGCGATTGATTTATCATCTGTTTTTGAAAGCTCTTTTGCAGACCCGGCTGTATCTGCTGAAATTATTGTTTTAAATTTATTATTTAAAATAATTTTTTGACACTGATCGATTGCCTGGGCATGACTTCTAACATATTTAATATCTTTTAATTCTGCTTCCTGTTTAACTAAAAGATTGTGTTCAACTTTTTGAAAGTGTTCAGCATGAATTTGCAATTTGTATTTAGGCAACAGATAATGAATGTCTGCGACCCTTCCTGCTAAAGAATTTTCTATAGGAATAACTATTTTGTAATTTTCATCATCATGAGCGATTTTAAAAGTCTCTTCAAATGTTGGGCAAGCTTTGATTTCAGAGCCTGGAAATAGTTTTTCACATGCTATATGTGAGTAAGCACCCATTTCTCCTTGAAATGCAATTTTCATTTTTGTCATTTTTTTTCCATAATATTCTTAATTTTCTGCAAATCCAATTCTGTATCAATGCTAAGAGGTTTAGATTTAGTAAAGCCAACATGAATTTTCATTTTGTCTTCTAGGGCCCTCATTTGTTCCAAATTCCTTTCTATCTCTGATTTGCTTCTTTTTAAGTTTACATATCTTATTAAAGCTTCTTTAGTAAAGGCATAAATGCCAATATGATGAAAAATGTATTTATTTTCTTTGTCAGTTACCTCCCTTTTGAAATCAAGAGCCTCTGAAAAATCTAAGTTTCCAATATTTTTTTTTGCTATAACTTTGACAACATTTCTATCCTGAATCTCCTCTATGTTCTTTAAATCTGATGCTAGAGTGCCTATATGGCACTTTTTGCTTTTTAAATAATCTCTTAACTTAATTATATCGTTTGGATTTAAGTTTGGCATATCGCCTTGTAAATTAATTATAATTTCAGGTTTGCTAGAATAAAATTTTTTAAATGCTTCAAATACTCTATCTGTTCCAGTTTCATGATTATCTTCCGAAACAAAGGATTTTCCACCATTCTTTTTTATTAATTCAGAAATAATTTTATCAGGAGTCACGACTAAAACTTCTCCAACACCAGATTTAACTGCTAAATCATAAACGTGCAAAATCATTTCTTTTTTTTTGATGAGCTTTAAAGGTTTGTCGGGAAGTCTTCTGGCTTGTAGTCTCGTGGGTATAATGATGACTGTGCTGCTCATAAAAATTAATGCGTCTCAAAGACGCAATAACACCAAATTTATTTCAAGTTTTTTTTATTAACTCGTGATATATTTATTACTTTAATTACCAAATTTATGGATGGTTTTGAAATAAATAAAATAGTAGCTGCAATAATCCTTGGAGTTTTGCTTGTTTTTGGAGTTGGTAAATTTACTGATTTTCTTTTCTTTGTAGAAAAACCAACGCAACCAGCTTACGTGGTAGAAGCTCCAGTTGTTAAAGTTTCTGGTTCATCTAGCAGTTCAGAAAGTCTTGATATAGCAAAATTGCTTGCTATGGGAACAATAGAACACGGTCAAAAAGTTTTTAAAAAGTGCAGTGCATGTCATGTTGTAGCAAAGGGCGGAAAAAACAAAATTGGTCCGGCTCTTTATAGTGTTATGGGAAGAAAATCTGGATCAGTACCAGGCTATAAATATTCTAAGGCTTTAATAGCGTATGCAAAAGTTTGGTCTTATGAGGAGATGAATGGCTTTTTAATAAAACCTACAGCGCATATAAAAGGAACTAAAATGGCTTTTGCTGGCTTGAAAAGTGAAAAAGATAGAGCGTCTGTAATGCTTTACATGAACAGTATGAGCGATAGTCCTATTCAAAATCCTTAATTTATTTAACACACCATTCAATAATACTTTTCTGTGCATGAATTCTGTTAAAGGCCTGTAACCAAACAACAGATTGTTTTCCATCCATAACTTCATTTGTTACTTCTTCCCCTCTGCTTGCTGGCAAACAATGCATAAAAATAGAATCTGGTTTTGCAGATTTCATAAGTTTTTTGTTGACTTGATATTTTTTTAAAATTTTCTTTTTTTTCTTTTTGTCACCTTTATCGCTCATTGAAATCCATTTATCGGTCATAATACAATCTGAGTCCTGTGCTGCTTTGTAAGGATTATCTGTAATCAAAAGTTGACATTTATTTTTTTTTGCCAATTTTACTACATTATTATCAGGTTGATATTTTTTAGGACAAGCAATTTTTAATTTAAATTCAAATTTCGTAGCTGCATCAATAAAAGAATTTGCAACATTATTTCCGTCACCAACCCAGGTAATAGTTTTACCTTTTATGTTTCCTTTTAATTCCTCGAAAGTAAGGATGTCAGACATAACTTGGCAGGGATGTCCTTGATTTGTAAGACCGTTAATAATTGGAATCTCTAAATGTTTTTTAAATTCATCAACGTTTTTATGTGAGTCTGTTCTAATCATAAGAATATCAGCGTACTGAGATAAAACTTTTGCCGTATCTTTTATTGTTTCGTCTCCTTTGCCATAATGAATCTCGTCTTGATTTAAAATTATCGACGAACCTCCTAATTGTTTTACTGCTAAATCAAAAGATATTCTGGTTCTAGTAGAGGTTTTTTCAAAAATCATAATCATTGTTTTACCTTTGAGGGGTTGATCTGTATCAGATTGTGAATGGGGTTTTTCTCCTCTTTCAGATTTTCTTTTCTTAGCACCATCAATGATAGATCTTAATTCACTTTTAGATATATCGGAAATATTTATAAAATTATTCATAGACTAATTGATCACACACTTTTCTTATAATTTTTATTGCAAGATCTATTTCTTGTTTTTTAACGTTTAAAGGAGGCAAGATTCTGACCACATTCTCTCCAGCTTTCATAGTAAGTAATTTATTGTCCTCTAGTTTTTTAATAAACTCGCTTTGATTATTATAGAGCTGTAAACCTATCAGTAAACCAATTCCTCTGACCTCTTTGATTACTTCTGGGTAGTCTTCTTTTGTTTTGTTTAGTTCAGAGATAAAATGTTTAGAGGATTTCTGTACATTTTTTAAAAATCCTTTCTTGAATATTTGATCTAATACCGCATTGCCTACACTCATAGCTAAAGGATTTCCACCAAAAGTGCTTCCGTGTGACCCTGGTATCATAGCTGCTGCAATTTTTTTATTCATTAAGACTGCTCCAATTGGAAAGCCTCCGCCTATACCTTTGGCGATCGGCACAATATCAGGTTTTATTTTTGCATGTTCAAAAGCAAAGAATTTTCCTGATCTTCCTATTCCGCATTGTACTTCGTCTAGAATTAATAAAATTTTTCTTTTATTACAAATTTTTCTTAAACCTTTTAAACACCAATCAGGTATAACCTTGATACCTGATTCACCCATCACTGTTTCACACATTATTGCTGCCGTTTTTTTCGTGATAGCCTTTTTTAAACCTTTATGATCACCAAAATTAAAGTGATCAAATCCGGGTACTTTTGGTCCAAATCCCTCTGTCATTTTTTTTGATCCACTAGCAAAAATTGCTGCCAATGTTCTTCCGTGAAAAGAATTTTTTATACACAAAATTCTATTTTTTTGAGGTTTTCCGATTGAATAAAAATATCTTCTTGCAGCCTTTATAGCAGCCTCGGTTGCTTCTACACCGCTATTTTGAAACATTATATAGTCTGCAAAAGTTTTCTGTTTTAATCTCTTGGCAAGTCTTTCTCCTTCGGGAATAAAAAAAGCGTTTGAAACATGCCAAAGTTTTTTGGCCTGTTTGTTTATTGCTTTCCCTAGATAAGGATTTGCATGTCCCAAAGAATTAACCGCTATACCCTGAACAAAATCTAAATACTTCTTTCCTTTTGTTGAATACAGAAAACTGCCTTTCCCTCTCTTAAAAGCAATTTTTCTTCTGTTGTAATTTTTAACTAGAGCACTCATCGACTAAGATTTTATTTTATACCCTTTTTTATAAAGGAAATACGATATAAACCAAAATAATACTGCTAATACGGTCAGATAAATAGAGCCAATAAAAATTGAACCATCTGATTTTTCTAAAAAACTATATCTGAATCCGTCGATCATGTAGAAAAAAGGATTACATTTACTAATAGTTTGAAGAAAGCCTGGTAGATTATCGATTGTGTAAAAAGTTCCTGAAAGAAAAGACAAGGGTACAATAAAGAAATTTGTTATTGATGCCATGTGATCAAACTTCTCGGACCATAAACCTGCGATTATACCTACTGAACCCAAAATAAATGATGAAATAAATGTGTAAAAAATTAGGGAATAAAAATTCTTAATTTCAATATCAACTAAAAAATAAAAGACAAACAAAGCAAAAATTCCAATCATAAAACTTCTAGTTGTAGCAGCTAAACTCACGGCCAATGTAACTTCTCCTGCTGATAGAGGAGCATACAAAATATCAACTATATTACCCTGAATTTTTCCAATCATGAAAGAAGAGGAAGAGTGGGAAAAAGATTGTTGAATAACCTGCATGGCGATCAATCCTGGCGCGAGAAAATCCATAAACGGAACACCAAGCATGTCTGATCTATTGTTGCCAATAGCAACTGAAAGCACCATAAAAAATAAGAGGGATGAAATAATTGGTGATAAAAGAGTTTGAATCCAAACTATCAGGTATCTTAAAACCTCTTTTTTGTATAAGGCCCAAAAGCCGATCCAATTTATAAAACCAAATCTTCTAGTACCTATTTTATATTTTGTACTTATTTCAACCATACGTAGTCTTATAACTTCAAAAAATAAATTTTCTGTGAAAAACTTTTTTTTATTGCAAATTTATAACTATTTTATTTTTACACTACTAAATAATGTAATAACTTGGAATATGAAAACTATATCTAGTTTTCTATTGAAATGAGCTGGACACAAGAAAGAGAAGAAAAATTAAAGGAACTTTGGAAAAAGGGTCACACAGCAAGTCAAATTGCTGAGATCTTAGGTGGTACAACAAGAAATGCGGTTATAGGTAAAGCTCACAGGCTTAAATTGGCTGCAAGAGCCGCTCCTAAAGGATCAAAAACTATAAGAAAACAAGCGTCTGTTGGTGACAAAGTTAAAAATGAAAAATTCGTTAGCAGAAAGGCAAGATTTAAATCTCTGCTTTTAGACAAAAATTTTGAGCCAGAGAAACCAAAAACCTTAGAACAACTTGAGGACAAAAATTGTAGGTGGCCTATAGGACACCCTAATGAGAAGAACTTCTACTTTTGTGGAAGAACCCCTGTAGAGGGTTTTTCTTATTGTAAACTACATGTCTTATATGCTTTCCAACCTAAAAATCAAAAGGAAGAGCTCATTGAAAAAGACGATGACGTTCCAGCTTTTATAGAAAA
>MDTB01077841.1_pt1 | contig 12041 bp, 9 predicted proteins | sample 811161 | NCBI WGS metagenome assembly MDTB01 (sample SAMN05326650, study PRJNA326480) | marine metagenome | isolation source: seawater | place: Mediterranean Sea | collected 2009 | reverse complement strand
TAGGTCATCCACATTTCTGTATAAAGTCATACGAAATTTTAAAAACAAATAATGTTGAAAGACTAGTAAAAACTAGATTTTGTGACTTAATTGGAAACAAAAAACTTTTACAATCTTTGACAGCTGAAAACAGTAATATGATTTTTACCGAGCAAACTTGCCTAGAAAGAAAAATGATAGGAGACCTTTTCATGATTGGTCACACAGACAAGATTCTTCAGCTGTACACTGTTAGGCCTTGGGATTATAGTAAAAGCGGTCTCTATAATTTGTTTGATAACATGACAATATTAGCAAAAAAAGAAAATAAAAATATCAAAGATTTTTTAAATACAGACGCTAAATTTGTCGACCCGGAAAGCTTAAAGTGGTTTGACATATCTAGCAGGTGGAATTCTCAAAACCTAACTGTTTCTCAACCCCTAACCGAAAATGATCTATGGGGAAAGTCGCAAAATTATCCGTATTATGGCGGATTCTAATGATATTGATAGCGCACCGCGGCAACATTACCGGCCCATCGAAAAAAGAAAACAATCCGAAACACATAAAAAAAGCTTTAGATTTGGGCTTTCATGCAGAGATAGACGTTTGGAAACTTGAAGACGGATTTTATTTGGGCCATGATGCCCCGGACTATCCAGTCGATTTAAATTTTCTAGTATCTCAAGATCTTTGGTGCCATGCTAAAAACTTGGAAGCACTAGAATTGATGATTAGATGTGGAATAAGGTGTTTTTGGCATGAAGAAGATGATTACACACTAACAAGCACAGGAGAGATTTGGACTTATCCCTTAAAAAACGTAGTAAAAAATAGTATAATTGTCTGTAAGAATCTAGAACAAACAAAAACTTATGCTGAAAAAGATATATGTGGAGTTTGCAGTGACTATGTGGGAGAGATAAATCAGATATGATGGTTTTAGTAATTACTGGCTGCTTAGGTTTTATAGGATCACACATAACAAGAGATTGTTTGAAGTTAGGGCACAAGGTTTATGGAATAGATAAAATGAGCTACGCTGCAAATACAGACATTTTAACAGAGTTCTTGCAAAACAAAAACTTTATGTTTCAAGAAGCTGATATTTGTGACATGAAGAGCTTACCAGATTGCGACTTTGTAATAAATACAGCCGCCGAGACGCATGTTGGAAACAGTATTATTGACAGTTCAGAATTTATAAAAAGCAATATATTGGGTGTTCAAAATATTTTAGATTTAATAAGAAATAAACCTGACAATGTTGCATCTCGACCAGTGTTGTTCCATTTTAGCACCGACGAGGTTTATGGAGATATTATTTCGGGAAGCCATACAGAAGAGGACCACTTGAACCCAAGCAATCCATATTCGGCATCAAAGGCTGCAGCCGATTTGATGATTAAATCATGGGCCCGAACTTATGGGATAAAATATATTATAGTGAGACCAACAAACAATTACGGCAAGTACCAATATCCAGAGAAACTAATACCGTTGGCAGTAAAACTTTTACAAAGAAACAAAAAGATTCGCCTTCATGATGAAGGGCAGCCAATAAGAACGTGGCTTCACGTAAAAGACACATCTAGAGCAGTACTTAAAATCATCGAAAGCGGCGCTCAAAATGAAGTTTACAACATCTCTGGAGGCTTTGAGCAAAAGAACATTGACACTGTTGAAAAAATTATAAATGCATTTGATGAAAACTTGATCACCTCAAGGCACTTAAATTTAGATTTCAAGAGAAAGGGTCAAGACGTAAGATATTCTTTAAATGATAAAAAGATTAGAAGTTTAGGTTGGAAGCCAAAAATGGTTTTTGACAAAGAGATAGATGAGATAGTAAATTTTTATAAACAAAATTTTAGATGGTAAAAAAGGAGAAAAAATGAAATTATCAAATCAAGCACTAGGTGCAATAATGATGGCACTGCAAAAGTCACTACTGGAACAATCAGATATCGTTCCGGTATTAAAAGAGTTTAACTTTAGTACGACAGATCCAAGTCAGAGTGAATTAATCGTGACCAATCCGCCAACTTTTAAGGTTGATGAAATCAATGCGCCAACCGAAGTTACAAATGCTGTAGGGTCTGATTAAGTGCCTATCTATGTCTACAAGTGTCGAAGTTGTAAACAGACATTTGAGAAGAAGCATGGAATGTTCTTTCAGCAAGAAAGATGCGTTCTCTGTCATTCGGAAGACATATTTAAAGTTCCATCAATACAAATTCATTCAAAACCTGCCGAAACAAAAACCAAACCGGGCAAGATAGTAGATGAATTTATAAAGGACGCAAAAGAAGAAGTGAGAAAAGAAAAGAAAAAATTAGCTAGTGAGGAAATGTAAATGTGGTTTTGGCTTTTTATAGTGTCTGTTGTTACAAACTTATTTGTTCTATTATACGTTAGGTGGTTGCTTACTTCACTAACGATAATCAACACCGATATAGCTAATGTTTCTGAAATAATAAAAGATTTTTCATCGCATCTAAATCAGATACATGAAATGGAGATGTTTTATGGAGACGAGACGTTGAAGTCTTTAATAGACCATAGCAATATTTTAATAGAAACTTTAAAAGATGTAGATCTTTTATTGGAAGAAGAGTTAGAGGAAGAACAAGTTGCAAAAGAGACCTAGAAGAAAAAGAACAAAAAACGATTATTTTACAAAAGTGCATGAGAATGCCATAGTAAAATATGCACTTTCCAACTGTCGACAGGAAAGAACAGAGCTGTACGCATCCTATATTCAACCGGCATTTAGTGAGATGGTGAATAAAATAATCTTCACTTATAAGTTTAATACTCTTCCAAATATAGATCCTTTGAGAGAGGACTGCAAAATATGGCTTACTACAATACTAGACAAATATGACCCAAACAAAGGATCAAAAGCTTTTTCTTATTTTTCTGTTGTAACTAAAAACTGGTTTATCCACAAAGTAAAAAAGAACTCTAAAAAATTAAAAAGAGAAGTTTCATATGAAAACTTAGTCGAAAACGGAGGGGCAGACATACTTGGCACTTCTGATGACGGCGCCGAGTCTTATCTAAACCAAAGAGTTGAGATGGAGTTTTGGAACTCGCTATTAACTCAAGTCGACAAATGGGACACAGGAAATCTTAAAGCAAATGAAAAAGCGGTTCTTGAGGCGGTAAAGGTATTACTGCACAATATTGAGGACATAGAAATCTTTAATAAAAAGGCTGTCTATCTGTATCTTAGAGAATTGACAGGTCTAAACACAAAACAAGTCGTAAACAATTTAAATAAACTGAGAGAAAAGTATAGAATATTTAAAGTAAAGTGGGATAAAGAATAGTATTTTTTCTATAAAACCTAATTAAATCATGTCAGAAAAAACCTCAAAAGATTTTATTGATGATGCCATAAAGAACATTGTCGACGATAGAGCAGCGACAAAATCTTTGCTAATGGGGCTAATGTCTTACATGAAAGTATCAGACGACAGACACAAAGAGGTAGGCCTAATAGCCGCAAAGTATTTGGAAACTCTTCAAAGATCTAACGAACAGTTGGTTAAGATTACTGCCCTCATGCAAAAAAAAGAAGGCACTACAGGTGGTATTACAGACAAGGATAAAGAAGAGTTGTTTGATTTGATAAACAAGGAGTAATAAGATGTCTGATGACTTCATGGATCCATCACCGTCGACTTCGACGGAGAATGCAGGAGTAAAAACAAATATCGCCAGAAGGCCCGAAGCTTTCATTGGTGAATTGTTTAAATCTCAAGTAACAAAAGATAAAAAAATCTATGCGCCTCGAAAAATTATGAAAGGCGTGGTTTTGTATTGCAACACGATTCAATTAAAAACTTTCATAAATCGATTTGATTCTGACTTTGCTACCTACGTGTTGGGATCAAAAACAACCAACAAGTCAGATCTTCCGCGGGGCATTTCATATGTTTACGAAGCAATAGTATACGTACCAGAAATATCTGGCTGTTTACCTTTTCCAGATATGAGAATAATAGAAGAGTTCGTGCAGAAATTGAGAGATGAAATAGAAGGCCTGGATCCTGACCCAGATTTTAAAAAACTATCAAAAAAGGCTAAAATATCTAAATATGAAAAGTTCCGGAAGAGTCTAGATAGAATGGATAGGTTTCCAAGATTTTATTGTACAACAAGAACAGCAACAAGAACACCAGCCCGCGGGCAGGTGGTTTCTGTGTCTTTTTTAGATGATGGTGACTGGGCATCATCCGGAGTGATCGTTTCCGCCGGAGGAGTAGGATAAGTGTCTAGAGCTATAAAAGGTAATCCAAAAAATCATGTTGACTGGAAAGTCTCATGGCGCGCCGGCACAGGAGGGGAGACTCCACTTGATGGCGATGGGAATCGATTACTTGTAGAGCCATTACCTCAGTATTACTTTCGTGATGGTGATAACAGAATAGAAGGTGAAAATAATACGCTTATTGTTCTTGGCCGCGACCGAGCACCAGAGACTGGAGACGAAGTATTTGTAAACAACTCCCTTAAAAGGAGTGATAAATCTGGTTATTCAAATTACATGGGGGCGGGAGCTATCGACATTGTTGTCGGCCGAGGAGCACCATTTCCTTTGGAAGAAGTGCAAGAGGGGTCGCCTATCGTTTTGGGGCCACTTTTCAATACAATAAGACCAGATGTACTCGCCGGATACTCATTGAATGGTGGCGAGCACCCGGGCGTTGCAATGGATGCTGCAAGAATTTATATTAGTCAGATGACAGATATAGATGAAAACTTTAAAATACGCAAGCCACTAACGTATGTTCACGCGGATAGTGCAGACGATAGAGAATATGCTTATTTGGGTTCTATATCGCGGGCACCCACGTCAGGAATCATGATAAAAGCTGACAAGGTTAGAATGCACGCAAGACAGAACATAAAACTAGTAACAAGAGGCCCTGAAGAAAATGTTAACTCTCAAGGGAATAATATTTCAAAATCAGACATTGGTGTACATATCGTTGCAAACAATGGTTTTCACTTAGGGGGAGAAGAAGCATATCAAAACCCCATGGTATTAGGTTCAAATCTTGAAGCTGCGCTTCATAATTTGTGCGACCTTATTGAAGAATCGGTTAGACTAACTTCTAACTTTGTAGAAATACAGGATAGATTTAATATGGTAGTGGCAAACCATTTTCACTTTAGTCCTCCTGGTATATCTATTACTGACATACAGAGTTCAATTATGGGTATAGTAACCGGCCTGGAAAACTTGACAAAGGTTAAACTAATGGGGACTTTTCATGATATTAATGTTGTCAATTTTAAAACAAGATTTTTGACAAATGCAAATACTGAGGATTATATACTTAGTAGATACAACACGGTTAACTAAAAGTAAATATGAGAGAATTTAGATTACAAATTTCAAATACCGAAGGCAAAAAAATATCTTTTGGTAAAAGAATGCTGGGATCCGCCGGCAGAGACATTATAGCGGTTAAGTACGCCCTGGGAGTTATTATAGCGCCAGAAGATCTTCCAAATCAAAGTGAAAACTTAAGCGCAGTTGATCCAAACAATTGGCTCGATTGCGCCACAGGCGGCGAGATCTCGCCACAACAAGCAGCGACTTTCGATAAAAGTATGCAGCTTAGATTGATGAAGTTTCAATTAGATAATCAGCTTTTAATCATGAGCTATTTGTTTCACAAGTTTGGAATCAACAAATTAATAAGTGAATCAATAGAGCTGGGATCTTTTGATCGTCAATTCTCTGATGCAATAGAGGGAATATTTACTCGATCATCTCCTAGGAAAATAGAATATGATGATTTGAGTATAGCTGGAAAGAGACTTCTTTACAATCAAATATCTTTAGATGTTGTATCAAAGATGAGCAATCTTTTTACTGGCGAGTTGGGAATGCTAGATGAAGCGACTTTGGCGGTTTTGCATGGGTGGACACCACAAACTAGATACGGAAACCACAGTTACTATCACGAAAAGACAACAGAGGGATCCGAATCAGTAATAGACATTATACCTTTGGAAATGTTCAACCAATTTTTACGAGGAGATTTAACACAAAAACCTAGGGCAGCCGTCGAAGCGGGAATAATTGATGCACCAGATCTCGACGTCGCAGGGGGAGTGGACCTTTTCAGAAACAATGCCGATGATTTACGAGCATTCAACAAAAGCGCTCCAGAAAGCTATCGGTGGAGCCCCCAAGATGGATTTGAATATGCAACAATAAAGTATGCTTTTAGGCCTCAGAGGACTGAAGAAAATGAGATAAGAAAATCTGCGTTGCACGCCGGCACCTTAGCCACACTAGAGGCAATCGTCCCACCTGAGCCCGGGCAACAAGGGGTTGGTATAACTGAAACAAGAGAGTTGCTTCAAAGGGTTGTGCAACCTGACCCATTAACAGATCCCGACCCGTTTATTATTGATTCAAACACAATTGGATTTTTTGATCATGCAACCTTAGAAGACGGCACTCCTTTTACTGTTGATAACATGAGTTCTTGGATAGATACAAAAACTAGCCCCGCAACCATATTACGCTTAGAGGACATAGCTCTTCGAAAAGTATTGCAGCATTATAATAAGCCAGACTTTTGGTACGTCTATAAAGGTTCGCCAGAGATGGAAGAAAGATATTTTATTCCAGGTGCCGAAGATAATCCATCACCAGAGCGAGAAGCGCTGACTTTGCCTCATGATAGGGATGAAAGTGACAGATTAAAATACTGGGTATTGGGAACTAATGTGGCACTTACCGAATCAGACAACATACAACCAAATGCAATACAACATTACAGTTCGATCGAGGGTAACAACATTGAAGCTCCGCTTGTAAAACTTATTGAATATAGAGTGCCGAGTTTTCGACCGGGGGATCCCTACAGGGTTTACTTTGAAATAAATAGAGAAAAACTTGACCTAATTACGCAAGGTTATGTAATAGCAGAGCAAGAATCAGAAGAGGAAGTAATAACTCAGAATAACAATGTTGACACCCTCAATAGCCTTGCTGAACAGTTGACTGCAGTCTGCGAAGATCTTCCAACAAGCGAAAATGACAGAAGATATGAAGAGTACAGGGCCCTGGCTGCAAAAAACAGAAGAGAAATAGTCAGAAGAATAAGAGAAGCAACAATGCAGGCTCACCAGTCTTCTAGTGCTATGCATACTCTTGATTTAGAATTGGGGAATGCTTTAGGCCCTGCTCTGGAAGACACGCCTTTCGGGCAGTATTTTGGCCCATTTGGAAATATGGAGCTAAGTGATGGAAGATATGCTCAACACCTAGCAGGAGCAATAGGGAGCGTTGTTTCGGACTTCAGAACGGGCCTAACCAATGCGGACATCGATGCTGCCGGCCGGGCCCCAGGAACACCTGTGCAGCCAGACACCAGCACATTAACTACTTTAAACATAAACTGGGTCAATTTAAAAAACAGAGTTGATATAATCACAAAAGACCTTAAAGAGGCTAAAAAGCACGCAGCTCAAGAAGCCTTTATATTTGATCCTAGCAATTTCGACCCAGTTATTGAGGGCAAGAACTTAGATAGAATAATAACAAAAATAGAATCCCTCATAAGAAATTTCGATATGACCTGGCCAGGGTTTGATGAATCAAATAGTTTCCTAAGTTCGACACCCGTTTTATCTCCCTTGTCGGATGCGGATACAAATGTTATTATTAATTTTGCATTTATTGACAATGACGGAATAACTGAAACCAGAATATTAAGCATCAAAACACTCGCAGGCCAGGTTTGGCCAGCGTCTCATCTACAACTCTTAATGATGACCGAGGCCGAACGCCGCGCCAACTCGCCTCAAGAGTTTCTAAAACCTATAGCTGCAGGGTATTTAAGCCAAGTCTACAAAATGACAACTAGTTGGACCGGCGCAATGGAGCCTCAGGTTGCAAAAGATCCTAGTGGTTGTGCAGACTTAGGCGCGGTGAAGAATGGTGTAGCCTATTTAACAAAATACTCTTTTGGATTAAAAGCCAAAAAAGACAAAAAAGGCAAAAAAGCAAAAGCATGGCACGATGGTTGGGCTGACAGAAATTTCAAAAAACCTGTCAACGAGTGGCTAGCTAAATCTGATAAAAATGTCCAAGCTAGCTTTGATCCAAAAAACTTTGGCCAAGATGAAGTTCTTGGGCTAATTGGTGAAACTTGTACATGGCCAAAAATATATAAAGAGTTTTTCGACAAAGTCAATCTAAAGATGCTTTTGTGTGATTATTTGAAGTGTATTGGCCTTCCAGGAATTTCAATCAAAGCGCCAAGCATCAACATACCGCCTGTACCAAAGATTCCTATTTTTGGGTGGTATGTTGGTTTTGTTAAATTTTTGAAAAAGAAATGGAAAGAAATAATAACTCGGCTGTTATGCACAATAGTAAGATTGCTAATAGACTTCTTAACTTTTCCTCTTTGCGATGAGCAATTTAGAGAAGCGTTTGGAAATGCAGGGGAATATTCTCCAGTTATTAAGCAAGCGCTTTCTGATGCTCTTTTTCGTCTACCGCTAGAGACGGGAGATGAAGATAAAGCAAAAGACTTTGTCGATGATGCATTTCGAGTCTTAAGGGGAGATGAAATCTGCAGGCTTCTTAATGGAGAGCTTCTTGACGGTCCAGCGATGGCCATGCTTGAAAAAATAGCGAAACACCGAGGATTGCAATCAAGCTTTACCAGTAGAGAAAGTATACTTGAATTCTTCAGCGTTATTGCCGGCTTTGTGCCCTCTTCGCTGTGTGAAAGACTTAACGGACTTGACGATATAGCCGGGGGTGCCACATGTAGAGATTCAGTTGATAAGCTTGAGGTCTTTCGAGCACGCTTCGAAGCAAATGATGATGTAACCCCAGAGCAGGTCGCTGAAGCATTAGAGATGGCCCATAAAAACTTGATGGATAACGAGACAGCCATGCAAGCGCTTCTAGACAATGGGCTTGCAGAGATGGCCGGCAATTATTTAGAGATAGGAAATCCGGACGCACTTATAAACTCACTACCAGACACAATTAACAAATCCATAGAAAGGACTGCTAAGTTTACTTTTGAAAGATCAAAAATGGCCTACATTAGTACTCTGTCAGCTTTTGTTCCAGGTCTAAGTATTGTGAGTACTCGCCTGTCCCAACCAGGAGACGAGAAATATGATTCTCAAGCAGTGATAAAGATAGAAGCAGCGCTTAGGAACTTACAGGTCTATCAAGACTTAACAGAAAATGGAGATTTTGAAAATCCCGAAGATGTTGATCAGAGATTTTTGGCATTGTATCAAGCTTACGAAGCCGAATACTTAAATGGTCACATTGTTCATTCACGATTCGCCCCGGGCACTGAAGATCCCCCAAGAAAAATACCGTTTGAAGACGTCGCACTTCAAACAAGGCAGACAGACAACCCGGATAATTTTCCTCAGCTAAGACAATTGAGTTATTCAAAACAGTTGACAGGTTTGTTAAACCCATCAGAAGGTGAGGATAGCGGACTATATGACCCTCAGACAGGTGAGCCTCTGGTACTTGATACTAGTAACTATGAAGCTTTCTTTGTTGGCTCTAGATTACTAAATTACCCTCACAGAAGAGAGGTGAGGTATAAGAACACTGCTGCAGGCGCCTGGGCGTTTTCCGGAACTCAAGTTGACAATATAGAATATATACCGAAAGGTGACGCAAGAGAAGGATACGATCTCCCGGATACAGACAATGTTAAGTCATCATCAAGAAAAACTTGGACCAAATTAGACAATACTTGGCTTGATGACAACTTACCAGACTGGGTAACATTTAGTTCTCTAGAAAGCACTACTGCTAAAGAAATGTTCATGTTGAATCGAGTTCAAGAGCTTACAGATATAATAGCAGCCAACATCTCAGCCGCGACAGGCACAGAGTCCAATACAGAATATATGCACATCTTAAAAGAGATGTTTGATGCGTCAATTGAGGCCACCAGAGAAGGGACATCAGAAGAGCAAATAGAGATGGATGGTTTGCAGACTCTAAGAATGCAGGCTGACTTAGGCCCATTTAGACCTTCTGTATCACTAAAAGAGTATACCTCAAACGCAAATAGAGATTCTTTCTTAATAAGGGTAAACGATAGATTTTTGTTTCCCGAATCAGAAGCTTTAGGTGAAGTGTTCGAATATTGCGATTTAGTTCCACCAGAGTTTTTAACTAACCAAGACGGAGAAGCCTTAAACATATTAGAAAATTCATACGCTAAAAGAACTGTGTTTGGCCAACATGTTTTGAATATGATAGGAAAAGATCTGGATGAATATGGCTTTTCGGATATTGAAATACCATCTTCTATAGATGCGCTGATAAAGCCACTTTCAGGTCCAAAGACAGGTGATCAAGGAGGTTCGTCGGCAAGGTCACTGTATAAGCTGTCTTTTGAGGGCATATTAGAAAGCGTGTTTTTTAAGCTTAAAGATTCAAGAATGTTTGATGAAACCTATGCTGCAGGCCTGCATGATAGGCTTTCGGGAAGATATGAACTTGAAACAGGTTGTGTTTCTAACAAGTACAATTTAAACCATTTTGGTATTTTGTCTTTTGACGAAATGATATTAGACGAATTACCAGATTTAGTGATCCAGGAAATGTCTAGGCCAGAAAACCAGCCGCAAAACTTAGATTATAACATGCCCGGACCTATTGAGAAAGCTATTCAAATTACCTGCCTTAAAGGTTTTATAAGGGTGTGTTTGATAGAAATGATGCTCAAAGGAGCTATTCCTTATTCTGTCTGGGATATGGAAGCAGTGGTTGGTGAACAATTTTATATAGATTACACAAATAGATATGTATTACGGCAAATAGAGAACCATGACTCAATAGCAGACTTTTGGGGCCCAATCGCAGAAAAGATAGCGGGGATTTCAGGTGCTCAAGACGCTCTTCGAAAGATTGTAAAAGAAGAGTTGATGATAATGCCAGACCTTTCAAAGTTGGTATTTGACAACAGAGAGGAGTCGTATGGCGCAACGGACTTTCTGTTAAGAGATAATGCGATACCAAATACTGGTATTCCAAAAGTTTATCAAACTGTAGCAACTGATCATACACCTTCTGGGTTTTCGCCACGATGGCGTTCACAACATGAGCATAGGGCGAATCCATTTTTGTCCGTTGAGCATTACATAAAAATGTCAGGCAGCCTTTCAGATCTCCGAAGAGCTATTCCCGACCCTGTTTCCGCTGCCACTGCAGTTATAGATACCTTTGACACCTTAACGTATACAACATCTGCAGGCGAAGAGCAGACAATAGGCCAATTGACTTCTGGTCTTTCACCGTTTGGCGGTATAACAAGGTCCGTACAAGATATCCTCAGCGCGGAGTTTGACGATTCAACCTTAAACGCCGTTCCTTTAGAAATAAATCCGATACTAGATGATAACTTTTCGACCTCAGAAATATATCACATAGATGAGATAGCCACAGTGTTTGAGGCAATCAATACTAGGGTGTCAATCTTCGACGACCATGTTGCTCCTTCCTTTGGGTTTATTTGCGACAACCCTACAATCCCAGAGCAAGCGCGCCTGGCTGCAGAAGTTCTAAGAAGGACCCCTGCAAGATTTATTAGACGCAAGAGAAAAATTGTAAAACTAAAATCGAATGAAAGTTTTGACCCTAGAAAACAAAACATACAAGACCTAGTAGAGTTGGAACCGTTTGCTTACGATGAGCTTATGTATTGGGGCCGCGACGAGATTACAAGAGATGTTGGCTCGCAGCTCACAGAACCCCAGGCAATAAAGCAAGAAGATGATAGGTATTATATAATACCAGTCGATTATTGGTCTTCCGGCAATGAGTCTGTAACCAAGTCAATCTTGGGCATTGACAACCCGGCAGAGTCTATACAAGACCCAACGAGAGAGAATGTTGTTATTCTTGATTCTGCATTTCATCGAGGTTGGACGACTAAAATAGTTGGTATAGATAACAAAAAATATGATCTATTAGACCCAGCCGCGCCATGGATGTCACTTAATAATCCTAACGACTTGGTAAC
>MDTB01138477.1_pt1 | contig 12044 bp, 7 predicted proteins | sample 811161 | NCBI WGS metagenome assembly MDTB01 (sample SAMN05326650, study PRJNA326480) | marine metagenome | isolation source: seawater | place: Mediterranean Sea | collected 2009 | reverse complement strand
GTTTGTTTGGTGACTAGGATATTGCCGAGGATATTTTCAGCATATTTCTCAACATCTTCCCGACTGAATGCGATTTTCACTCCACCTTCCATGACTTGATTACCACTCTCTGGATGATACAGTGTACCCTTTCCTCGGCCGCCAGCGTGAATTTGACTTTTGACCGCGACAACCTTGCTGCCCAAGCTGTCGTATGCAGCCAGGGCTTGTTCGACCGACATACAATGTACTCCGTCTTGCACGGACAAGCCTGCTTCTCGGAACAGTTGCTTTCCCTGATACTCGTGGATGTTCATGGGCGCTCGACCGAAAGTCGCTCTTTGAACACTCCGCACAACCGCTTGAGAATCATCGGTGGTCAGCAAGGCACTTGAGTGAAGCCCACCTCGGATGGCCGATGGACGTCATCGTATTGGCTGGAGGCTTTGGTACGCGTCTGCGCCCTTGGACCTTACATGTCCCGAAACCTCTGATTCCAATCTTAGATCGAACCATGATCGAGCATGTTGTCAGTATTCTTCCGGAAGAAATGGTCGACAAAGTGCTCATTGCAGCCGGCTATGGAATTGAGCAAATGCGAGAGCATTTCGCATCACTTGATTTGCCCTATGAAGTTGTCATTGTTGAGGAGATCGAACCCTTGGGGACGGGGGGGGCCATCGCCAACTGCCGTGAGCATCTAAGTGGGGGGACCTGTTGTGTTATCAATGGCGATTTACTGACCAGTTTGCGCGTTGATGAAATGCTAATTGCTCACAAAGCCTCTGGGACACTTGCATCAATCTCTTTGTGGGAAGTCGAAGATCCCAGTCGCTTCGGTGTAGCTGATTTCGATTCAACATCTACCCAGATTCGTCGATTCCAAGAGAAACCACCTCGTGAAGAGGCTTATTCTAATCTCATCAATGCGGGCACATACCTGCTTGAACCAGCAGTATTCGATCGAATGCCAGAAGGCGCATTCAGCATGGAGCGTGTAGTATTCCCGGTCCTCGCCGAAGATGGTGAATTGTCGGGGTTCCCGTTCGAGGGACATTTCGTCGATGCTGGAACACCATCATCGTACATCGAAGCGGTACAAACATCGATTGAAAATCAAGCATGGATTTCTGGTGATTCAGCCGATGGCGGAAATTGGTTTGGCGCAGGTGTCACAGTTGATCTTACTGCTGTTGTTTTGGATTGTGCAATTGGCATGAAAGCAGAGATAAGCGCCTCATGTTATTTAGTAAGTAGTGCTTTACTTGATTATGTCTCCATTGCTTCAGGTTCTGAATTACAGGGGTGTATGGTTGGGAATAATGCTCAAATCGGCAGTGGTTGCAAATTACAAAATGTTGTCATCGATCACCACTCAACAATTCCCGATGGCCATGTACAAATTGGCGGCACCTATCCGACGGCAGATTGAACACCTTCCTTCTATTCGCAAGGCCTGATGACCGCTCTCATCGTTGTCAATTTCAAAACTTATGCCTCAGCTCAGGGTGATGCTGCAGTAACTCTTGCCAAGGCTATGGCGGAAGTCAATGCCACAACAGATGCATCGATGGTGGCCGTAGTCTCCGCATTCGATTTGAGTGCTGTAAAGGCTGCAGCTCCCGATCTTGAAGTTTGGACTCAACACTTGGATCCAATTGGTTGGGGTTCTAACACGGGTTGGATGCACCCAGAAACCGCAATGGGTTACGGTGCTACAGGCACCATCATCAACCATGCAGAGCATAAGGTAGATTTGAGTCATGTAGAGTCATTACTCAATCAACTGCCAGATGACTTCCCAGTATGTGCATGTGCAGCCGATATTGATGAGGCAAAGGCACTAGCTGCTCTTTCTCCGACTTTCATTGCTGTTGAACCCCCTGAGTTAATTGGTGGAGATATCAGTGTGACCACTGCAGACCCTGGAATTGTTTCTGGTACTGCTGAGGTGGTCAAGGCATCGAATCCGAATGTCCGTGTTCTATGTGGGGCTGGAGTGAAGAATGGTGCAGATGTAGCCAAGGCCATTGAATTGGGTACTGAAGGGGTTTTACTAGCAAGCGGTGTCACCAAGGCAGAAGACCCGAAAGCAGTCTTGTATGACTTGGTCTCAAAACTATGATTCTCATCACAGTAGGTTGCTTGTACTGAACCATAGAATCAACCAAATGACAATTCCCACATTGATTGCTCCCCAACTACGAACAGCTACAGGGCGAGTCAACGATCCTGCAAGACGGGATAGGGGTCCTCCCCAAGATGCGATTAGCCTGAAGAGCAAACTCACCAAACCTGCCATTAGAATGAATGCAATTAGCATGACTGGCCCAGTCAGCAAGCCCATGCCTCCGCCAGCAATTCTTGACCCGAATCCTTGACTGATAAGTGTGGGCATAGCAATCCAACTAAGCCAGGCCAACCAATGTCCCATTCGTGAGTCCCAATTCCACATTTCTTCCGAACGCCACGCTCTATAGTCGTCTGGTAGCATATTGTAAGCACGTTTTGAAATCCAGTCGACTTCAGGAATTCTTTGCCAAATCAGCATGGCGACCGCTTGCCAACACAACCAACCGATCAGTGCAGCCTGTACCCAAATCCAAATTGAGGCTCCAACGACCCCTAAGATGGCGACAGGTAGCGCCCAAATTGTGAAACCAATCGAAGCTGAACCGATGGTACCCAACCAACCTGCTGCTGGAATCATGACTGTTTCTGGAGCATCAATCTTTTCTCTGGGTAAACCGAGAAGCAACAAGGGTAGGAAGACCAGGATACTTGACAGTTGCAGCAATTCAACTGGAGTTCGACCTCCACCAGAGTTTGCAATTTCAACGGATTTTTCGATATCGATTGGATTCATGGTTGACGTATGCCAAGAGACAATGAATCCTGCCGAGTCAATCACAATGACGCCATCCTCCATACCAGTCGGCAATTGCTTGGCAACCCCGCCATCGCTTTCATCAATCATCAAGGGCCAGGAACCATTCAATTTGGCTGCATGACTGTCTCCATCGTAAATCTCCACCCCTTCACCGGTAATCATTTGTGCAAACGAGATAGTATCGCCCAATTTTTCACGAACATCATTGAAATCTTGCATCTGTAAATCTGCAGAGGGTGATCCTGCAGTAAACACTCCGAGAACTAGAGCATCTTTTCCATCGAGCAAATCCCCTAGGTTGGCGCTACCATTTCCATGTTTGAGTAAGATGAAATCGGGGGATGTAGTTTCATTTTGTTGCTCACCCGGTCCGATGGCTGGTACCGCAGAAATCGAAGCCATGGTGGTCGCGGCCAATAGTGCAATGACCACTAGAGCAGGCCAGGGTGGGATTCGAGTTTGAAACATAAATCCGAACAATCCCAATACCGAAACAACTGGCATGACTGCAAACCATCCAGATTCTAACCAAGCGCTAGTTGGCTCCTCTACCTCAAATCGCAACACACCAACCAAATGACAGTCAATGGTGTAGATGCCATCTGCCATGGTCGCACAGACATCGATAACATACATCCCTTGGTCTAGTGGGTCCTTTGTGATCCAGGTCCATGCCATTTTTCCAGTATCGGTTTGTCTAGAGCCATGAGGTGGCTTTTCTGAATCCATTGTGAATCGATCTTGGAATTGTTCCTCTTCTGGAGGGATTGGATAATGAACACCTTGTTCCCAAGAATCAAGTGGTCCAATGACATCGATTTTCAATTCCTTGTAATCATCACTTCCAAACGGTGAGTGAGGAGTGAATTCAATCCGAGGTAGTCCATTAGAGCTGACCGAGATATTTAGTGAGGGTGTAAGCATTCCAGCATCGATTTGGATTCCACTCTGAAGATCGTAAGTATCCCAATAGAGGTGTCCATTCTGCAGCATGCAATTGTGTATGACAGAAATATCGAGTGTAATTGTATCGTCGATGTTTAGCATCGCATCGATGGGTGCAGTGATGGTAAACAACTGTGCATTGTTCCAATCATACTCGAGAAATTGAGGTTCACTAGGTTCGTTATCAAGAACCAAGCTGCTACCCACCATCACCGTCGCATAGAATGTGGTTTGTCCAGCACCAAACCCAAAATTTTGACCCTTGCATTGGCTTCCTTCTGCATACAAACCAGCAAACAGTTGTACGGATAGGTTTCCTTGAACCAATGCTGCTTCTGTAGCAGGGGGGCTACTCAGTGAAAGCAGGTTTTGCATCGTGGGAGATCCACCGAATTCTAGGTCGCCATCAGGCTGACCAGTTTCACTGGGCAATGTCCGCACCAGTGATGTTTGTTCTCCCGAGCCGACAATGTACAAACCATGAGTATCTGGGAATTCCCAGTCAAGACCTGGGCCAGTTGGGAACTCATCGGCGGCACTTTGTGCAGGAATGGCTATCATTGCGAGCAAGACCACGAATAGAACCAGCATTCGACGAACAGGGCGAACCTCAGCAGTCGGATGCATGAATCGGCCAAACACATCGCATAGATGAATCCGGCGGCCCTTAGGGCCGCCGTTCAAAAGACGATAATTGGGTAAAAATAGCAAGTGATTAGGGCACCGGTTGCGATGGCCAATGTGTTGACCGTTCCTTTGCCAATATATCCTCTATTTTCAAACAATGCTCCGAGTAGGGAATCGACTTGACAGCCCAAGAATCCGATGAGGGTGATACTGAAAATAAATTCGATTTGTGACAACGTAGCCTCGGCACCTACCACCATTCCCAGTACCGTTGCAACCAAGGAAATGAGAAGCGCCCCTGCAAGTGCAGCCATTTGTCCATTCGGACTGAATCCACCGTTCAATCCGGGTTCGCATTTTTTCATGGTCGTAATCATGTACACTCTTTTGTCGAGGCAACCAACCTCGCTGGCGAAGGTATCGGATGAAGCCACGGCGACAGAAGCAACGAAGATGGGCAACAATCCCTGCCAATCTTCAGTAGCGAAGGCATACAGGGAAATGAGCAAAGGTACACCTCCATTGGAGAGAACATTGGTCCAATCCCGCTCTCCATTTTCTCCCTCGTTAAATCCTCTCTCTCGCTTCTCTTCATATCGCCATCGAGTGACGAAAAAACCTGCACTCAGAAATGCGAGAAGCGTGACCAACCATGTCCAATGGCCCCCGATTGCCACTCCCAATCCCAAAACAGCCGCTGCCCAGGTACCTGATTCATTGAGGATTTTCCGAATCCGGCTGACAATGATTAAGATCATCACTAGAGCGATGGAAATGAGTAGATTTGTATGGTCAAATCCACCTGCCATTTCGAGATTCATTCCAATCCGCCGACCTTTTGAAATGGATTATGCGGTTGAATGTTTTGACTATAGGTTGTAAAAAATGACCACTTGACTAGACTTGATTTACAGCCGTCATCGAAGCCAATTGCGATTGATAATCATCCACCTCAGTACCATCTGGAGCTGAGCGAACACTGTGGAGTAAACCTGTTCCAATCACTAAGACTCCAAGAACCATCACGAACATAATGAAAATCGTCATCACAACCTCGACCATCAGTGACATTTCAGAGTTTTCAGCAATCATGGCAAATAGAGTCAATGTTCCATTCCAAGATGCATGGCCCAAAATCGCCAAACAAAGAGCCAGAGCAACATTCTTCGGTAGAGGAATTTTCAGTAACGGGGCTTTTTGGATAACTTGTTGTACAGGCTTCCAGATTTCAACTCCTGCGGGCCCAACCGAAACACCACTCTGAATTTCTTGGCCAGGAGTTTCAATAATTTCCCCACTCTTTTTATCCACCAATTTCCATTGAGATGGCTCGCTTTCAGGTGGCTTGATCGCAACTCCTGCTCTCGCCGCCTGATGTAGTTCATTCGCTCTCTTTTGCATCAGTGTCCAACCAATTGCCCCTCCAGTCAATCCTGTCCAAACAGCATGACCAGGAATCGAGCCAATTCCACGAATGAAAATGATGATTGGATTTCCGAGTCCACTCAGTACATACAGTAAATTCTCCAATATCGCAAATCCTAAACCAACAGTAAATCCAATTTGAAATCCATGTTTTGGTGACTTTATTTTAGAAGCGAAGAATAGAATCGCCAACCCCTTACAAATTTCTTCACCGACCGGAGCGGAAATCACTGCACCTAAGTTGTTTAGACCTTCAGCTGAAATTTCTGGTATGATTAGGAGAACGAGTTCGGGAAAGAAAATACTGTTGATGAATAGTGCAGGAATGGCAGAAAGTATTCCCGCCATCAACCAATTCTCCGCATCACGCCTGCGAGTAGGCAAACCAATTCTCTTGGTCGAATGAGACCACCAAGCCATTACTGGGATGCTGAATCCGACAATGATTACAGGGAACAATGACAAAGATGCCAATATCAATACCACATCATTTCCTACAATGATTAAAGCCCACAAACAGATTGAACAAACGATTGTCAACGCAAAGACACCCCAAGATGAGAGTGTAGAGGGCATATCTAAGACAGAATCGTCACGAATCAAATGTCGGTCAAACCTTGTCGGAATCGGTGTCTGAAGAGAACCATTGTTTGTAGTAATGACATGTAATTGTGTTCCACTGGAATCGGGCACAGCTCGTTCCAATAGTACGACCCTAGGCCTTCGAATTGCTAGAGCCAAAAGCAAACACGGGATTGCACAAACAAATCCTAATGCTCCCAGGAGAGCATCATCGAAAATGGAAGACGCCCACCCCTCAAAGAAAAACATCTCAAACCAGAATAACCACCAAACTATCCATACAATTCTGCCATACATCTGCCATGGTTTACTTGGCCTTGCAATTTGCAAATTCGAAGGTGCAGGAGAGAGGGGCACGGCTTCTTGCAACACCATCGTGGTGGCGATTGGCTGTTGCGCCATGCCCACGACCCGTGGTGCAGGGGAGGCGTGAGGTGCGTCCGGCTGCATGAAGGAGGCTACACATGGTAGCATTTGAGGGTCCCGCTCAGCTCGCCCATCAATCAAGCGGCAGGGCCGCGAGCATCAAGTCATCATCACAGCGGGAATCTGAGGAGGGGGTCATCAGTCAAGACTTCTCTGCTTAATCTCCAAGAATTCCCCCACATTCCGTGCAGTAGATCTCGTTACGGGCATCATCTCTCTTCATTGCAAAGAGGCCACACTCAGGACATGGTGGAAGGCCATGGCCGCTATTGGGTTCGCGAAACCGTCGCCGCATACGGCGAGGTTTCAGAATGCGAGGCCATCCTCGCTTCGGTTTCCGAACCTTGGGCATGATGGGGCGTTTATCGCACCGTCTTTACGGTTTACGATTATCAATCGTGCTTGGCGGCCCAACCATCTTCTACAGACAATGCCTTGTTCTTGAGTGGGATGATCTTTCGATAGACTGAACCTGGTGCACGGACTTCACCTTCAACAGTCAGTAGAGCAGCCAACTGTATTCCAAAGTGCTCCTCATTTTCCATTAGAAGTGGTTCTAAAATTTGCCAATCAGCATCAGTTAATTCAGTGAAATCTCCACCATTTAGTTGGCTAACACTCAATCGACTATGCGGGTCTCGAACATAGATTGCTCCTCCACTAGATAGACTGAATAAGTTCCCTCCAGGGTAGGGTGTCTCCATGGATTGGAGTTGTCCCTTTTCATCGTATTCGATTCCATTGATAATGACAAATCCTCCACCTTCGAGAGGATCTCCTGCCATGAAAGATTCCGCGAGGTAATCAAGCGCGGTTCCATTGATGACCAGTTTCGGACTACCTACGCTGTTGATCATGGGTCGACCAGCTGCATTGCCTCGGATGAACAACTTCCCACCTTTGGCTCCGTAGCCATAGCACTGACCTACATCGCCGTGAACAACTGTGGTTCCTCGCTTGTGAATCTGACCAATTTGGTCCTGCCCATTCCCGTGCATGTGAATTGTCATGCCATCATTTCCACTGCCGAGATAGTCTCCGACACTGCCGTAAACATCGATGCGTACATCATTGGTTTCCATCCCAAGTCCGTTCCCAATAAATCGGTGGCCGTGACAGAGCACAACGTGGAAGTTTCGCCAACCAATCGCGTGTAATTCTACCAACTCACGGGCCAAACTATCCTGGCCTTCAATCGGATATGGACGGGCATCAACCACTATCGCTTGAGTATCATTCTCTGGCTCAGGTCGATGTCCAGGAGTTTTCTGGCCGACAAAACTCTCACAGGGTGTGGTCACACTGCTTCTAAGGATATCGACCAATACGTCCTCGACATGGTCGAGCCATCGGCTTTTTCGTAGACTACCCGTTGAATAACAGCGATCCAAGAGTAACTGTAGACTGACAATGGCCTCCGAACGACTTTCTTGTTGAGAATATGTATTGATTTCTGATAGCATGGTTTTGGCCGCTGCCCAGTCCATGGATTGAAGGGCCTCAACACAAGCTTCGAACCGAGTGTTGGCTCCACCTTCAGCGGGCCAATCGACCTCACTGGTCATCGCCGCGTCCATCACTGAGAAATCTCCATCGGGGTGAGTATCGACCAAGCCGCCAAATTTGTCAGTCATAATCAACTCAAAGTTGCCATCTTCCTGTTTTGTAACGTCAAAGAGGAATGCACCTCCATCTGTGTATGATCCACCTCTAGCATTCCAGTAACGATCACATCGACGCCAGAATCTGGAATCTTCCGCAGAGAGACTTTCCATCACGGCATCAATGACTTGTTTTTCACTGGCACAAAATGCAATGGCTGCTTCTCCTCGCTGATATGCGAATACTTGAGGTCGCAACATGCTGGTGTCGGTAATTCCGATTAAGCGGTGGTGTCCTTTGCCGGCACCTTGTGCGATGATGAAGAACCAAGGTCCATCGGGTGAGCCGTGAATGTGTGTTTTCTGAATGGCTTCATACACTTTTTGTTTCTCTTCAGGAAGCATGACGAAATCGAGTTCACTTGTTGGTGCCAGAGATTCGATCAGGTATTCCATAGGATATCCATAAACACGGTGATGCAAGTCAAATCCTAGCGCAGCGACTTCTGTATCGGTAAAGAACAATGGCTCCATCCCACGCTGGGCGAGATAATCCTTGACTGAAACATAATTGCTGAAATCTCCATTGTGAACCAATGCTACATCGATTCCTTGTCCAAATGGATGTGCGCCACCAGGGTGTGTGACCCTCCCTCGGGTTGGATATCGATGGTGTCCAATCCAGACATGTGATGTAAAATCATCCAAGCAGTAGTACTTGATGACGTCCTCAGCATATCCTACGATCTTCAAAATCAACATGTCTCGGCCATGGCTCAAAACGAAGGCATCCGCTCTTCCATCCTGTGCATAGAATTCAACATTCAACTTGTGAGTGTTTCGATAAACATACTCTGAGTGAATTGCTTCTTCATCAGAAAAGTCCCCCGGACTCATGCCAGTTTCTTCAAACATTGAAGCGATTCCAGCTTCTGTCGGATTGACCCAATAGCAGGTCACTGCTGGGGGGCAAACCTCCAATGCAGGCAAACTTTTCCAATCCGCAAGGACAGGCATGTCGAAGGTATGCACAACATCGAATACAGGGTTGATGAATTTCGACTCTAACTCTTCACGATACCCGTCATTTACCCAAGCGATGGCAACAAGATAGTAATCTTCGAGAACATCTTGTGTCGTGTTGAATTGTGCAGGGTTAAGCCCTACCATGGCCACTCCACCGCCTTTTCCATTCCCTCTGTTTCGCATTTGCTCAAGAGAATTGAACAGGTGTCGCCCAGCAATCGGAACTTCGCTTGCAAGTCCGACAACTCCACAACCTCCTTCGGCAGCATCCGCTTCGTTCATCTCGATTTTTGGCAATGAATCGGTGAGCATCTTTCGTGCCTTGACAACCGCTTCAGGGTTTGCTGGAACATCTCCTCGAGGTCGACCAATGACGTCGACACTCTGCTTTGGGGTACCTGGCATATTGGCATGCATCAGGACTCACCCCCTGACATGTATCGCAATAGATCGGTTCGGCCACGTAATTCACCGACACTCGACAGTCCAAGGCCACGTAGAATTTCCTTCAATCGACCCGCAAGCGCGGTGTAGTACTTGTCCAATCGGTCAGCACCCCAGGCTTGCTGGACCCACTCTTGTAACTCAGCATCCGTGGTCGTCAATCCCCAGGGACATCCTCGGCCACTGGGTCCACCTTCACAATTTGAACATCGAGTACAACCCATGGCCACCAAATCACTGGTTCCGAGAACACAACCGTCTGCGCCCAAAGCAATGGCTTTGGCAATATCATCGGCAGTCCGTACACCACCACTTGCAATCAGGGTGACATTGTCACGAATCCCTTCTTCTGTCATGAATTTGTGAACCTTCGGGATTGCCAGTTCGATCGGCATTGCGATGTTCTTCTTGGCGATTTCAGGCGCCGCACCAGTTCCACCGAAGGAACCGTCGAGGTGAACGATGTGTGCTCCAGCATAGTATGAACCAACGGCTACCATGTCTACATCGTGAGGTGTGCTAACTTTCACGGACATCATTGCTGTAGGATTGACCGTCTTGATCCAATCTAGGTGCTTCATGTGGTCTTCAACCGAGTAGGTTGAATGGAAGGGGAACGGGCTGAACAAACTGACAAATGGTACACTACCACGCATCTTTGCGACTTCCTCCCCTGCTTTGGTCGCCAGCAAGTGTCCACCCAATCCAGGTTTCGCACCCTGTGCATACTTGAATTCAACAATCGGTGTTGCCTGAATTGATTTTTCCTCGACTCCGAAGTATCCCGTGGCAACTTGAGTGATGACATGGTCGGAACATTCGTACAATTCTGGGGGGTACCCACCTTCGCCAGTGGACATCAGAGTGTTCCACTTCTTGGCATTGAGTGCCCTTGACATCATGACATTGACTGAGACTGAACCATAGGACATACCGCCTCCATACCACGGGACATCGATGGTGCGCTTCACACGCTCATCACCACGTCGATTCAGCTCCAATTTGATGTCTACATCGGCATCGGCAGCGAGTTGTTTTTCAGAAGGCAATTCTTTGAACGCCAACTTGTCGAATCCCCCACCGCTCTTGCCGGTTTTGTAATTGAGATGATCAGGACATTCTCCAGTTTCAGCCATGTACCAAGTACTCGCAATGAGTTCGTCAGTCCATCGTGCATCTCCCAATGCTTCGGGTAGTTCGTAGTTTGTGTCTGGGAAGGCACGCAGGTGAAATCCGTCATGCATCAAGTGATGCGTTTTTTCCAACAATTTCGGACTTGGTTTGGACCACTCTTTACCCATTAATGACCACCTCCTGGAAAGCCTTCAATGTCACCAAAGGCTTCCTGCTCCAAGTGGCCACACCACATCGCTCGTCCGATTTCTCCACGCAAGCGTCGAACTTCTCGGACTCCCATAGCGCCGAGAATCTCTAGCAGTTGATCGCGCCAAGAGCAAGATAGGTTGAGAATACGTTGCACACCCCAGGCCTTGTCCAACTTAGAGGGGAGTTTGACGTCAGCCACTCCTCGAGTTTTAGTGTCTCCATTCAATCTAGATTGCATTGCGATTAAGAGCGGAAGGTCCAACCCCACTGCATCCATCCCCGTGATAATCGCCTTTGGAAGATGGTCAGCACCTGCAACTCCACCGGTTCCGAGCAATGTTACTTCATCTCTGCAACCCTTCTCAACCAAGGCGAAGTGTGCTTCTTGGTATAGGTCCATTACGAACCGTCCATCATCAGCTTCACCGTGATAATCTGATTCAAAGTGGATGATGGATACCCCATTGTCAACCATTTCGATGAGGGTGGATTTCCAATCGCCCTTGAATGGTAAACGTACAGATACCAGCAATGGGTGCTCTTTGACTTGATTCCAAGCCTCCAGATTCCAAGATGTCATTTCCACCATTCTAGTTCCGTTTCCATGGCTCTCAATGTTGCCAATCTTTGCGGGGGAAATCATGGGTACAACATTCGGACCCGCCAGTCCTTGCGCAGTGACCGTACCCTCAGGCAAGAAGGCCAGTGTATCGACTTCCGCAGCGGCCTCGGCCAAAATCTCAGGCACGATTCCAGTTCCAACTGAATCAGGG
>MDTB01101110.1_pt1 | contig 12044 bp, 3 predicted proteins | sample 811161 | NCBI WGS metagenome assembly MDTB01 (sample SAMN05326650, study PRJNA326480) | marine metagenome | isolation source: seawater | place: Mediterranean Sea | collected 2009 | reverse complement strand
TCATCATCATCATCTTGCACAAGAGCAGGGGTCAGCGACCCTCCCCTGGAAGGAGAGGACATCGCGGAGACGTCGGCACCGAAGTGCTCTCCCTCCTCGCTATCATCTTCCTCTGAAGCCTCCAAGTCATCAACAATACTGCCATCTCCGGTATCTCTGCTGGCTTGGTTGAACAGACCAGACAGGAATGACGTGCGAGGACTCGCTGCACGGGCTTTCATCTCGGCCCTGTCGGCTCTACGCTTCATGTCCGCAGGGTCTAGCCCATATTGCGCCTCAGTCTGTCCACTTTCCTTTTCCAGATGACCATGAGTGCTGCGACGATGCTCTAAAGCTGACGCCATATGAGGAGGGTTGTCACTGTAACCGTTGTCGTTGCCGTTGCTATTGCCGTTGCCAGCTTCAGCTCCAGCTCCGGCCTGAGCGGGCGTGCGCAACTTCTGTAGTTGGCGCACTATACCTGCTTGTGCCCGTGGGTCGTCCTCCGATAACAGAGTAGAGAACAAGTGAGCTTCTTCAGTACTCAGCGTATGTCCATTTACACTTCCTCCTTGATGTGTCGCGTTGCCAGGAGTAGTGAGAGGCGTTGCATGTGTGGATAAAGTTGAACTCTTTGCGTCCCTAAAATGCCGGGCTGTCTCAATTTCTTCTTCTTCTTTTTCTTCTTCTTCTTCTTCTTCTTCTTCGAGATGAGACGGCAGAGGTGATACCCCTCCAGACTTCCCTCTGCCCAGCATCTTCCGCGGCAATTTCTGGAAAAAAATGGAGGACGTTCTTTTTCTTCTTCGTTTCCTCCATGTGAGCCTTGCTGACCGTATGGTGCGCTCGAACGTGCCTATCAGCTGCCGAGTTACGCTGGGATGGCCGGCGCAAGCCAGCATAGTGACCTGATCCGTCGAGCACATGAGTGCGCTCCCCTTCGTGTGAAAAGGGGCGGCCGTCCTCGCTCTGCCTTGAGAAGTCGGAGAAGTCGCCCCCATGCTGTTCTTGACCAGCGTGAGGATACCCACTAGATGGTTCCTGTGATGGCAAGGGTTGCGAATCTGAGGGAGGGCGATCTCCTGGAGTGGAGCTGTTGGGCGGACTGAGCCCTAGTATCTGGCTCCTCCTTCTCCGCACCCGCACATGCAGATTCAGAGCATCGTCCCACTCGCTCACCTCGGTGGTCACACTAGCGCCATCGTCATCGTCATTATTGTTGGTGCTGGTGTTGGAAAGATGCTCGTTCTGGTGGATAGCCCTAGTCGTCGTTACCCCAGCCTTGAAGTTGGGGTTCCCCGTAGTGCGGCCAATTCCAGGAATGGGTGTCCATTGCTGCTTCCCGCCCTTATTCGTGGATCTAGGCTCATGTAGCCCCTTGCTTTGCTGGGATGACGCACTTGCACTCACACCACGAATATCTCCTTCTGGTGCCCCGTGATGCCCACCAGTATTGCCATCTGGAGCCGCTCCAAAGATACCCAGGTTATCGCGGGATGTCACTGTCCCGGACAGACCGCGGGCGAGCACCGAGGATGCCAGGGAGATCTGGTCGTCGTCTTCGTCATGAGCCCTGCCGTCGTTCACCTCTACACCGCCTTGGCTCTTATCCTGCCGCTGCTCAACCTCCTTCTGCAATTGCATAAGCACCGCCTCATCAACATCCAAGCCTAGCTCAAGTAGGGTGTTCTCGATTTCCGGCAGTAGCAGGGCAGAAACTTTCCCGATAGCTTTTTCCAGGGCTCCACTCTTCTCTTTGCTTTTACTCTTCTTATCTTTTGCCTTTAGCTTTGGTTGTGGTGGCAAATACTTAACGGCGAAGGCACGGAGAGACGAGCAGAAGCCTTCTTGGTTACTTTTGTAGGCCAACAGAGCGCTGCGAATCATCTTCGCGACAGGATCATTGGGGGGTGGTGATAGGACCTTTTCGTGATTACTTTTACTCCCAGTGTGCCACTTGTCAACACCTCTTCTGCTGGAGGACTGTTCACGGGGGCTGTAGTGATGGGAGTTGTCATTGTCGCTGCTATCTGACTCGTTCAAGTAGTTGTCGGGATTGACTGTAATGCGCGCACTCGCTGCCTTCTTGTAGCCCTTCGGTGAGCTCAGTAGTCTGGCACCCTTGGCTAAGGCATCATTACTACTCCACTTTTTGTACGCTCTATACAAGCGCCAAACAGTGAACTCTTCCTCTTCTTTGCTGCTCAGCACTGTCAAGCCAGCGCCGGGCAGGTCCAGATCATCGTCCCTACCACCTACACTTCCATCATCGGAGCTGTCCGCACTCCTCGTGCTGCTCTCATCGTCTAAACCACTGTTTCTGCTTCCAGGGTCCAGCTCAGCGGCCCGCCACGCCGCAGGTATGTGCTTCTCGCCATCTACCATGAGAAACTGAACGACATCGGGTACGCTCGATACGGCGGACATACTGGGATTAGGTAGAGCCAGTAATGCAAGAAAGCGGCGATAGTCGCGAATGCGTACCCCAGTGGCAAATAAAACTGAATAGGGCCACAATTTCGGTGCACCGAGAGTACTCGCGTCCTCCAGGCTCGACATACTTTGATAAACCCTCACCTGTGCCTCCCCAAGGTGCTCAGCTTCGTCCAAGTCGTCGTTGTCGTGACCGCCACTTTCATCGTAGCCACCCTGGTCTTCATCACTGTCCGACTCCTCGCCCTTAATCCGCACTCTTTTAGAAGTAGTGTCACGGCCTTTACGGCTATTACCGCTACTCTTCCTGTGAGTCTCTCTGCATAATCTTCTTACCTTACTCACCACCATTTTCACATGCTCCAGTAGCGCTCCAAGGAGATCCTCTGTGCAAGCCTTGGATAAAAGCCACTTCTTAAATGCTGTCAGGGTCACACAAGAGCAAGCAAATGGTTTGGATGGGGCTACATCAGCAGGCGGCTTCGAGGCAGTCTTTGTGTGCAGCTTGGTTTGTTGGGGAGAAGAGTCGGGTGCTTTGACTGTGGGTGTGGCTAAGGTAGGTGTCCGGCTCCCTAGGATGCTCCCTCTCCTTGAAGCAGCAGCCCCACTGCTGGCTTTCACGCTCGTCCTCCTCAAATGAGTGCCTTTATAATTCAATTTGCGGCTCTGCTTGGTACTGTGATCCCAGTCGGCTTCATGGATTGTGTAGCTTACTTCACTACTATCATCCCCAATATTCCCTTGCTCTTCATCAGCACTATCCTCTTCGTCCTTGTCCTGGTCTTTGTCTTTGCCATTGCCATTGTTGCCATTGATTGTGGCCCTGCTAGATCGCACGGGCACAGATGGAAGCGCCTCATCTGCGAGCCCAGCTGAAGTCTCCGGATACCGTCTCTTGGTCCGCTCCTTGCCAGTGAGCAACAAGTCAATTTCGCTTTCTCGATTGAAGGCTGTCAAGCCCAGAATGCAACCCATTTCTTTCATGAGCTCCGTGGCGTAAGTGGATATGGTGGACAGAGACAAATCGCCTTCTAATTCTTCTTGCGAGGTCCAGCCCCTAAGCCCTGAGCACAGACACGCAGAGAGAAAGAAAACCTCGTCATAGCGCAGGAACCCGTACCCGCTATTGTCTAGGACAAAAAAGAGCTCCTCAGACAGGGATAGCCACCGCTGGGAGACACTTTCAAGCTTGCCGCTGCCGGCACCACGATCATCCCTCACAACCCTCTTGTTTGACTTTTTCGCCGTGCCGGATTTGCCATCGACGGACTCAAACGATATGGGTACATTATGTAGACCGGTATTAGCCTCGTGCACTACGATACCAATGAGCAAATCAATGTCATTTTCTTTGTACCCCCTATCACAAAGTAGCACGCGCATGTGGAAGAGAGAGAAAGATTGCTGGTGTGCAGACGACAACGACGAAGCCGCCTCTTCCCCCTCTCCTTCCCCTCTCATCCACTCAGCCATGATCACGCTGAACTCATCGCTGGTGACTTTACCTGTGGCTCGCCATCGTAATGCCTCTAAGAGATTCTCGATGCTCTTGCTCGTCGCTACGCGACTCGCATCCATCACCACCAGGGTCCAGAAGGATGCGCTCAGCGCGAGCCATCGAGTGCTTTGCCGGCGAATGTTGGCTGCTACACTAATCAAGCGGGTCACTGTCATACCCACACCCGTGTCCCTATTCGCCCCTCTCTCCTTCTTCGTAGCCAACTCGTTTACAGATGGCTGCTGCTGCGTGGACGGGGACGCACCTCGTGGCACGATTGAGCCCATAGTCGCTCGTCTAACCATCGTTGGGGCCATATGTGGTGTACCACTGATCTTGTGAAGGTCTACACGCTCCACCTCAGGTCTCTCCATCTTCCTCTCAATCTCCGCCTTGATCACAGCATCGTCGTCCACGGCGCTACTCTCGTCCTCCTTCCCTAAAATGACAGTTTTTGCGGATTTCAAACCTCTCGCTGACTTGCTATTAGCACTAGCCGAGCCAATATCCGTCCCACGCACAACACTCTCGGGCGCTTGACTCTTTGCGTTCACCTTCGGAGCTGCTGAGTCCTTGCTCTCCTCTGTGGGCCGTTGAATCTTCTTTTGTGACTTTTGCTGAGACTGCAGAGTCAGCAATAATGTCTTTTGATGCTCATTTAGACCTCGCGAAGAATGCTCACCCTTACTTCTCTCTAAAGGGCGCATGTAGCTTGCATTGACCAGGCTCGGGCTTGCATCAGTTGTTTTCTTGCTTGGATGCAGAGTGTGCAGTGTACTTGGCGGTCCAACGGGATTAAGTGTCCGTTTTGCGAAGCGGCTCATCGCCGCGACCCTAGAACTTCACCAAAGGGTCAGATAAAACTTGCGCATTTCTTTAGGCCGGACACCTCTCAAAAGAGGGGCGGTTAAAGTACATTTCACACAGCCGATACATAAGCACAGTAGATACACACACTTACACAGCCGATACGTAAACACAGCAGATAATTCCCCTATTTCTATCCTTACCATTATCTCGCCTTGGGCACTACTACGGCGGTGAGGGGCCCGCGGGCCTTCTTCACGGCGGAGAGCTCTGCCCTCAAAGTCTTATTCTCCTTCTTGAGCTTTATGAATTCTTCAAAGTGACTACCTTGAGCTGGAGGTTGTGCCAACCCCACGGCTTCTACAAGGCGGGGAGTAGATTGGCTCCCCGTCATGAAGAAGGAAGAGTCGGAGCCAGAATCCGCCGCGGGTAGGAGGAGAGGGTTACCTTGCTGGTTTTTCAGGGCTTCCTCGGCCTCATTTAATTGTCTCAAGAGGTCTCTATTCCGCATTTCGAGTTCTAGTTTAGCCTGTCTCTCCGTGTCAAGCTCATCCTGAAGAGCAGCAAGGTCACTCGAGGACTCCTGCTGCGACGATGCTACCTGTAGTTGTGCCAAATGGGCCTTCTCCTGGCTTGTGCGAAGCGCCTCATCATTGGCCTTCATGGCCATGCTGAACTTGATTTCCCACTTAGATAACTTTTCACGCAAATCTTCATTTTCCTTGGTCAATGCTTTTCCCGATTCCATCAGATTTGAGTTATTTCCCGTGAGCTTGACTATCTCGTTTTGTAGGGTCTTCACTAGATTATCATGACTTTCTTCGGCGGCTGAAATCTTCCTTTGCAAGGTTTCAATCGTCTCCAAGCACTCGTTATGATCGTGTAGATCCTCCTCTACCGCCCCCTTCGCTAGTTCCGCCGCTTCTCTCGTCTCGCGTTCACGCTCCGCCAGTAGCATGTCATCAAGTTGTTTCTTCAGCCCCTCGTTGCTGAGGTTGGACTTTGTGAGCCGTGTGATAGTCATCTGATCCTGCACAGATTGCGCCTTTAGCGTCTTGATCGAGGCGCGTAGTTCCGTCAGCTCCTTCTCTTGTTTCAGCACCTTTTGCACAAGCACTGCACCACTGTCTTTCTTGGAGCTGGAAGCGTCCTTACCGCCATCTTCCTCACCCAGCAAACCCTCTGCACTGCTCCGAGCTTGCAACCGGCTGAGCTCTTCTTTTAGGTGGGCATTCTCGTCCACCGTGGCTTGAAAGAGCTCTAAGGTCAGTATGTGATCCGAGCGCAGTCGCTCGCTTGTTGCTCCTATCCCACGAATATTGTTCACTAACTGACTCATCGCGAGTAATCGAAATGTCCTTGCCATGAAGTCAACTCCATTGAAATTAGCACCTAGTTCGGCTGTTCTGCGTGTATATCATGAGCGAGGAATCGCAGACGCAGAGTCAACCGTGGCTATTAGGATCAAAGACCACCAGTGATGCGCCAGATGCGGCTGAGAAGCCTGGAAAAGCGGAGAAGGATGCTGATGGCCCAGGGCCCGCTTCCCAGAGCTCACCTACCACCTTGAACCCCACCGCTGCGAAACAGCCAGTGAAACATATTAGTGCAGGTACTCAAGGTGATTCTCCTGCCAATATAGCGCAAGACGTCATCAATGCAAAGAAGGCGGCGGTGGCGAAGAAGGTCAAAGGAGAATTGATAAAGTACTTGGGTTCCGCAGGTGTGGCAGTGAACCGGGCAGGAGGTATCAAGATTGCGCTAACGTTTGCACAGAACAGCTGCGAAGACTATGTTGCTAAGTATAAAATGCCTGATGGCAACACCTACACTAAAATGGAGGATGTCCTCATTGCTCTGGGCGGAAGTGTTGTATCCTTACCGAAGAAAGAGCCAAAAAAAACTACACACAATGGTGAATCGCTTTCAGCTATTCGTACAGATGCCCATGATGCGGCCAAGAAGAAGTTGGACGCATTGCTCGAACAAAAGGCCACCTTGTCCGTCGGAAACAACTACACGATTCTATATATGGGAGCAGTGGATCCGAGAAAGTCGTGCCACAACCACGTGCAGATCTACCCAATAAATTACAAGGCAGAATTTGTGGTAGAAAAAAATGAGGCTAATGAGTCCTTCATCAGAGAGACAGATGTACTGCCGATCAGGTTTAGTTGCGCGATACGACTCAACACAGAGTCGATCAAACCCGTCTTCACTCTCACGAACACTGAAACAGGGGAAACCACTCGCCAGAAGAACGAACAACTCGCCTTCAGGCAATTCTTCCCTAAAATTGCGAAGGGCAACGAGCCTGGAGCCGAGCCGTGGAGCAGCTGCGCTCCGTTTTCCTTCTTCAACTTGGAAGCAGAACTCCTGATTGAGGGGATGAGCGGGGCGCTGGCTTGCAAAGACTACCAATTTCACGCAAGCAGAGGCTACGGTACAGCGTATGTGGACCAAACAAAGGCCTCGGAGAGCAAGAAGAAGCTTGTATTGGCCAAAACCCAGGGGGGGGGTAAGGACAAAACCGCAAAGAGCGCTGTTTCCGGCGAGGAGCGCAATGCGAAGTCTGAAGCAAGGCGTTTGCTGGCAGAGGAGAAGAAGAAGCAAAAGGAGGAGATGCAGCGTGTTAGAGAGGCGGAGAAGGCCTACAATATGCAGCAAAAGGCATTGAAGAAGCAGTCGGCTCTTGAGGCGAAACTCGCCAAGCAGAAGGCAGATGCCGAGGAGAAGGCGCGGAAAGTTGCGGCAAAGAAGGAAAACCAAGCTTTCAAGTATCGCACTAGTTACCGTGCTGAAACTCGTAAGACAATTGCGAAGCGTCAAAGGGAAGTTCTGCACGTTCTACTCGACACATTTGACTTGGAGGAGCGAGTACACGCGCCCAAGAGAGCAGCCTGCGAAGCACTCGAGCGAGAGCTGCAAGGCCTGGTGGAGGCAGTGCAAGAGGAGAATAAGGAAAGCAGCGAAGCTGATGATGTCAAGCAGGTCGTTACAGGCGATCTTGACGATGCACTGGCTGCTAACCTAGTACCGTGTGCCACCGGTCTTGCAGTCGCCTCGGACAACACATCGGTGTGGCCCGCCCACGTAATGGACGCAGTAGTGAGCCTTGCTACATTGCTCCAAGCCCACGATAAGCACCTTGGAATACAGGTGGATATGACGTTGGAGAATTTCGCCAGGGATCTGAACACTGTAGCTAAGCGTTCTTTTGTCAAGGAAGCCAAGACAGAAAGCGAGGAGCCAAGTAAAGGTAGTAGCAGTGGTAGTACCAGTGGCAATGACAACAATAGTAATAGTATGCAAGTGGAGAGTATCAGCGATGGAGACGGAGAGGCTGAAGCCACATTCGAAGCACTTGCACGCCAAGAGTCGAACACCACGGCACTCGAGCACGAGATGGAGCGAGACCGGGATGCTTTAGCGTCCGACCTTTCCGTAGCTGCTCTTGATCGAGTGCAGCTGTCCCTCGTACAAGCCTTGCTCAAAGAGGTACATACGCTCTTTGATCTTGACGATGAAGCTCTGGCATTTCCTTTAAACCAGCTCACATGGGTGGAGCTGGCTCGCCTTGCGTTAGTATCCTTCATGCTGAAGCACCTTAACCTCCACAAAGACGATGTGCAACACGCCTTACGCGGTAGCAAGGGCCCCAGTATGCGTACTCCTCGTAATGTAGTACGAATGCTACGCTATCGTCTCCAACACCGATACGCTTTGCACAGCAATGGGGCGGACTTCTCCATTGAGCCGTCTGTGAAGGCTGGCAGGGCTATTTTAAGTGGGGATCCCTTCATGAGAGACCGCCAGCTCGCAGTCTACTATGCAGAGTACAATACGATTAGTAGGCTCCCCAAGTTGGTGCCACTGCCCAAGGGACCTCTTATAAGCTCTGCGCTGCAGGAAACGACTTCCTCTCATGGTTCAGCCATCAGCGCTGTGCCCTACTCCGTCTTCGAGGTCGATGATTTGACGTCTCTGACTGGCGCGCTGCTCGCTATTGCTGAAGGGGCGAGCGAGGGTGGGACACCCAACGAAGCTTTGGGCAACACCGCGCCTTATTCGGATGTGTATCAGCGCTGTGCGAGAGTCATGTTGAAGCTTGTGAACCTCACTGGTGCCAAGATGGTTCTGTGGGACTCGGCCTATTACCGGGAGTTCCTGTTGACAGTGACCGAGCCGCTCGTGCTGTCCACTGTGGCCAGCCATCTCGTGCAACAAAAGTATGGCACAGACTACGCTGATGTGGCACATGCCTTCTATGCCGATGTGAGACGCGCAATCGACGCGTGTCACACTTTCTATACAGAATATCAGCCGTTCATAGCTCAGTCTCAGAAGCTCGGTATGGCCGCCCTAAGACACAGCGTGCAGTGGCTTTTGATGGAGGGGCCTACAAAAACGCCTCTTGAGAAGTGTACAGAGCAATTTTGTCTCTTGAGTGGCAATGCCGTCAAGCAAGGAGCTAGTATCAAATGCGGGCGATGTAGCGGCGTGTTCTGCTTAGATGCGCTACACGTGGCCAAGCAAGAAGCCTTCCTCATTAAGCCCACCCAATCAATAGTGGATAAGAATACAGAGGAATGGGTGTGCCTATACTGTGTGCGAGAGGACTCCGTTACCGCCTTTAGCGAGAAAAAACAACAGCATGCACCAGTACATGCGTCAGAACTCGACAGCGCAGCCCTCTATGCCTCGAATTTCTACAACGATGAGCACGGCCCGTCTGCCATTGTGCCAGGAGTGTTCCATCCCACACGGTCTCGCGCACTGCAGTCACTAGTTCGGAGCCAGCCTTGTATTGGGCGCTGTGTGGAGGCACTAGCGGTTGTGGCCAGCAGTTCTCTCAGCCCCACAACCCCCTGTGCTACCGTGCTCTCGGATAGCCAATCCACTTGGGATGCCGGCTCTGCGCAGCCCCAGACAGCACGCAAGTTTCCATTAGCGTGGGATACCTCTACACGAGTCGCTGTCCTGAGTGGCTTGGCTGAACTTCTGATGAATCAGGCCGAGGCCTACTCCGCGGTAATAGATGTGGGGACCGAACAAGCGCAGCGCTTACTCAAACTGTCTGGAGGAGCTCCTTTTAAGGAGGCAGAGTTCCTCAGGGTAGTGAAAGAGCTCATGGGCGAGAGTGGAGTGTCAATGACGAAGCCCCTGCTCCGTCGCATCAACCAAGACAAGAGCGGTAACCAGACCAGTCACTTCGAAGACGTTGACCAATACCGCGAGAAAGAGGTGGAGGAGGAGCTTTTGAACAGGGCTATTGACATTAAGGCGAGCGAAGACCCAAAGCCGCCTGCTGCAGCTCGTGATATCATGACTGCATTACATGAACGAGTCCGGGAGGAGGAGCACTTTGCCTCAGCCACAGGGAGGTGCCAGTATTGCAACAAGACGGAAGTAGAGTTGTGCAGCCCGCTGGTTGTAGGTCACTCACCACAGGATCACGATGCACATGTAAATGCGTACGGTAGTAAGGCAAGAATGTATCTTGAGAGAGAGGATGGCTCACAGGTCAATGTCAGGCTGTCCAGCGGGCAAGATCAGCTCACGGCTGGTCCACTGAAGGTACCCTTTTTCCCCCGTGTCAACAGCAAAGCTGGCTCTGTCCTTCTACAAAAGATGCAGCAAATGCGTGAAGTTGAAAGTGGAAGCGACACGACTGGTCCGCCGGTCCTCGTACACCATTTCTGCGCTTTGCACATGTTCAAGGCCCGCCTAGAAAGGAAAAACTTTGAGCTACGTCGACGCCGCCGAGCAGTGGCTGAGCGTGTGATCACCATGAGTGGACTCAACATAGAGCCCCTGGGCAACGATAGTGCTGGACGTGAGTACTGGAAGTTCCCAGGCTCGCGTGCTTTGTTTGTTTGCAGCAACGTGCCTGCTGATGCCGATAGAGAGGTCTTCTCCGCCACGCAGAAAGATGGCGAAGCGAGCAGCCGCCGTCAGAGTCAGAGCCAGAATGAGGTAGAACTTGCTTGGGATGACAAGAAGAGCGACACTTACACTTGGAGCATGTGCTCAGACCGAGATGCAATTCAATCGATCATTACAGCCATGCCCCCCTCTTCCCCTCTGCGCGTGCGGCTGCAAGATCTAGCAGAGACATTCGATGTGCTTGATAGTGCGGACAGTGCGGACAGTGCGGACAGGAAGAGTGACGGGGGTAAAGCCGCAATTACTTCTGGAGCTACTTCACTTCTGGTCAAGGAAGAAATAAATGAAGGGGAACACCTCTCTGCAGCCTCCAATCCCGCGAGCAGTGTTCCCTCCTCTCGCACCGAGCGCAGCGATGCGGGTAGTGTCGAGACCACGCCTACGGACGCGGATACGAAAGAGAGCATGGAAGGAGACACTGCGGTTAGGCCTGGTGAAGAGGAGGTCACCCATACAGCGAAAGCAACCACGGGAGACTTACCTGTGACTGTCAAGACAGAAGAAGGGGAGGAAGGTGATGAGATGGACGTGGCCAAAGAGGCGCCCTCGCCAGCATCAAAGACCGATAAGGAGGTCGATATTGGTACAGATGACCCGGAGGCGAATGTTGGAGAGCCACCTCTGAAGGAAAGTACACCTACTGCTTCAGATCGCCCTGCTGGCTTCGAGCGCGCCAAGCGAATTTCGAGCAGTGGCTTGCCGCCTGGTGATGAGGCTCCAGCTGTGCCCCAATTACCGGAAAACCAGCCGGTAGAGATGCGCTTCGCGCCTGGAAAGGGAACCGTGCCACAGCCTTTCACTCTCATTGACGAAGAGAGCGCATTCGACCAGAAGTCTGCCTTTGTTGCGGAGGTGTACGAGGACGAGGAGTCAGAAGATCTGAGCTTTGAGGAGTACTTCACCTTCAGTGGCAGAGGTAGACGTTACATCGTGTTGCAATTGGTGAATTCAGCCCAAAAGAAGGTGAAAATGGGCGCCAATCAATGCACTGTGGTCAACACTATCTCTCGAGAGAGCTCCAGTGGACCCGAGATCCTGGGATCGTGGCCCTTGGATGAGCCGTGGACCGACGGATTGTTCTACTTTATCTCGCCGACTTTCCGCAGATCAGGCAAGTACACGATCACCTTCAGTATCGAGCCCCAGGAAGGCTACGTTGGCCCCACCCTTTCTCTAGTCAAGCCCCTCCGCATTGTCATCCACGTCCAAGCGCGCATGAAGATCTGTGGGGTACAGGATGCGTGCTCGAAGCTGGAGGCCCTTCACTATGTTCATAAAGCTGGTCGCCGCTCCATGGTCGATCGCATACGCAATGGTGACTCAGAATTCGAAGGTCGCCTTGCAGACAAGGTTGGTAATCGCTGGGCGGAAATCGATGCCT
>MDTB01005692.1_pt1 | contig 12044 bp, 9 predicted proteins | sample 811161 | NCBI WGS metagenome assembly MDTB01 (sample SAMN05326650, study PRJNA326480) | marine metagenome | isolation source: seawater | place: Mediterranean Sea | collected 2009 | reverse complement strand
GCGACCGTCTTTCTTAGGTTTTTAATAGTGCGGTCATTGCGACTACCAAAAATCTTGGTAAATAAATTAGATATCATGATAAAACCGTTACAATGTATTTTTTTGCCAGCCGTACATCGGCTAACCCATTTTTTACAATTGATAATTAATGTATTCTTTAAATTAACCTTTAGGACACATTAATTAGCAATTTTGTATTAAGCTGCTTTAAAAGCACTGTTTATTACCTGCGCTACTATACCAGACTCTGCTAAACATCAAACTACCTCAAGAAAAAGATCTTCATTTAAAACAGAAAAATTAGATCGTGCTCATAAAAATAGCGTTCTATTGCTAAATTTGATTAAAACCGCAGATAAACAGACCCTAAGGATATGGTGCTGAATAAATTAAAAACAAGGGTAAAACGCTTAAATTTCACCCTTAAATTCTTTGTTTACAGGCATCGATTTTTAAAGCTTAAATTGAGCAACTGTTTTATTGAGCGCCCCTGCTAAGTCACTTAAATCATGTGCTTCATCGGCTAGAGTGTGTGCATGGTGAGCGGTGCTATTAACTAAGTTATTAATAGCAGTAAGGCTCGTGTTAATATCTTCTGCAACCACTGTTTGTTGCTCGGTAGAGGTGGCTATTTGATGGCTTTGATCTTGCACTTTAGTGACCGACTGTTTGATGCTTTGTAATGAGCCCAGTACTTCCTTGGTTTGAGTAACAGAGCTTTGCGCTTGATCTTGCCCTTGCTGCATCATAACGGCAGCTTTTTGCGCAATTTGTTGTAAACGAGAAATCATATTACGAATATCGTCGGTTGACTCTTGAGTACGACTTGCAAGTGAGCGTACTTCATCAGCAACTACAGCAAAGCCTCGCCCATGCTCCCCTGCACGAGCCGCTTCAATGGCAGCATTAAGGGCTAAAAGGTTTGTTTGCTCAGCAATAGAATTGATGACATCAATGAGTGCACCAATATTGGTACTTTCTTGTTCTAGACCTGTAACAACCTTAGATGCTTCCCCTATATGAAGTGCCAATGCGCTCATTACATCTTGTGCCTGCGTTGAACGCTCGGTACCTTGTGTAGTTATTATTTGTACTTCTTCGGCAGCGGTATTGGTATATTGTGCATTGCGAGAAATTTCAAGCACGGTACTGGCCATTTCGGTTACTGCGGCGCTGACACTATCTACTTGTTGTTTCTCTTGTTGAATTTCCGAGTTGGTTTTCCTAGAGACTATTTTTAATTGATTGGCAGCCTCATTGAGTTGCTCTGCTTGGGTAGCGGTTTGACGCATCATCAAGCGTAATTTATCAATAAAGGTATTCATGTGATTGGCTAATTGACCGACTTCATCACGGCTATTGATATCAATTTTTTGGGTTAAATCGCCATCACCCGAGGCTATATCGCGCATAATATGCGTTAGCTTTACAATTGGTTTAGAGATCAGTTGCGTTGCCCAAATGATCATAACAATCACAATAAACAACATAATAACTACTGTGGTGACGGTGCTTTTAACGGCATCGTTTACTGGGGCCTCAATTAAGCTTGTTGGAATTAATAGCCCAACATACCAATCTAAGAAGGGTTGCTCCAATTGTAGGCGACTATAAACAACATAGTATTGTTCTCCTTTAAAAGTAACCGTGTGACTACCTTGTAGGTTTTTTTGCATCTGTTGATTAAGTGTCTCAAAGCCAGAAGTGTTTTCAAACTGTTGCTCTAGCCCATCTAAACCTTGCTTTTTCTTAGTGCCGTCATCAGTAATTGACAAGTTGTGTTTGGTTGCTTTCGAAAGGTGCACCACTTTTTGGTTGCTGTCTAATAAGAAGCCGTAGCCTTGATTATTAAAGCGAATGCTTTCTACCATGGCATTAATTTTATTTAACTGCAGGTCTACGCCACCAATACCAATTAGTTTTTTTTGCTCATTATAAACAGGTTGCTGAACTACGGCTGAGGCATCGCCTGTTGTTAAATCAACTGAAATAGGGCCTACGTATAGTTTATTTAGTTGCATGGCTTCTTGCCACCAACCACGCTTATATGCGTAATAAGGTTGGCCGTTATAATCCGACGTGCGTTCGTTTTCTTTAAAGTATTCGCCTGTAATTGCTGAGGCAAAAAATGCTGAGAGAATATTTTCATCATGGGCGCTAATGCGCACAAAGTCTTGATTTATTTCACTGTAACCGGGAGCGTTTGCCACAGGTTGATCACGTTGTTCCCATGCCTCGAAAAAATTAACTAAGTGTGGGTTATTTACAAAAGTAGATACCACTTTTCCGTACCTAGCAAAGTAACCTTGCATTGATAACTGCTCACTTTGCAGGTAACTTTGTGCTTCGCGTTCAATATTAACGCGTGATAGGTCGGCGATATGTTTGATAAAAAATGTGGAGGCGAGAATCAGCAGCACGGTAATCGTACCACCAATTAGTAATAATATTTTTTTTCGTAAAGAGAGATTATTCAGCATAAGTGTACGTATTGTTATTATTTTTAGTATCGTATATCTAATCATATTTTGTTTTTTATCGCTATAAAACGCGTTAATAAGTGTGATTATGCTTTTAATAAAGGGTAAATAAAGTGCAAACCAACAAAGATAACTTAGTAGTTCTTGGCGCAGGTTGGCTTGGCCAAGCCTTATGTATTGATGCACAAAAACAAGGTTGGCAAGTGCAAGGGACTCATCGTAGTGACACCCATCAATTTGATTTTGAGCGTCAGTTTGTTTTACAAAACGGCGAGCTGCAGCACCAAGTGGATTTACAAAATGCGTATTGGGTGTGTGCTATACCGCCGCGCAGTCGTGACAGCGAAAGTGATTATGCACAGGTGCTGGAACAGGGATTAAAGCTGGCAACTAAGCTTAATTGTAAAGGTTTTTTATTGTGCTCATCGACTGGGGTGTATGATCAAGAACCTGGAGTTTATAGTGAAAGTAGCGATATATCAGGCACTAACGAGCGACAAATAAAGCTCTATGATGCAGAAGAGCAAGTGCTAGAGCAGCAAGGTAAAGTGCTTAGGTTAGCCGGGTTGTTGGGGCCAAATCGAGAGCCAGGTCGGTTTGTGGCAGGTAAAGAGCTCAATACCTCTAGTCATCAAGTGGTGAACATGGTGCATCAACAAGATGTGATCAATGCCATTTATGCGGTACTTAACAATTGGTCACAAGGGCAAAGTATTTATAATGTAGTTAACCCTGCGCACCCGAGCAAAGCAGATTATTATGCACAAAAGTGTGAGCTGTATGGCACACAAATGCCAAGCTTTAGTAGTGATGAAGTCGCTGAGCGCAAAGTTATTGGCTCAGCGATAGAAGCACTGGGTTTTAGTTATCAGTATGGTATTTAATAAGAAGGTAAGGGTGAGTGGATTATGAAGTCGCACAACTTACCTTCACTTAGTAGTGTGTTGGCCGCTTCAATATCGGGGGCAAAGTAGCGGTCTTTGTCGTAATAGCTAACATGTTGGCGTAGCAGCGCCTTAGCATGCTCCACCTGTTCACACGCATGTAGCGGCTTTCTAAACTCTAGCCCTTGAGAAGCACTTAGCCACTCAACGGCTAACACGCCTTGCGTATTATTAGCCATATCAACTAAGCGCCTAGCAGCAAAAGTTGCCATAGAGACATGGTCTTCTTGATTAGCTGAGGTCGGTAAGCTGTCTACCGAAGCTGGGTGTGCTAGTGACTTGTTCTCAGAGGCGAGCGCAGCTGCGGTCACTTGAGCAATCATAAACCCTGAATTTACCCCACCGTTTTCAACTAAAAATGGCGGCAATTTTGATAAATTAGAGTCAATCAGTAGGGCAATACGTCGCTCAGCTAAGGCGCCAATTTCGGCAATGGCAATTGCAAGGTTATCAGCGGCCATAGCAACTGGCTCAGCATGAAAGTTTCCACCTGAAATAATATCCCCCACATCGGCAAAAACGAGTGGGTTATCGGTTACCCCGTTTGATTCACACAGTAATACTTCGGCGGCTTGGCGTATTTGGGTTAAACACGCACCAAGTACTTGCGGTTGGCAGCGCAGGCAATAAGGGTCTTGTACTTTTTCACAATTAATATGTGAGTCACTAATTTGTGAGTGGGTGCTTAATAGCTCTCTAAATACGTGCGCGGTATCAATTTGCCCTTTTTGACCACGAACCTCATGAATACGAGCATCAAACGGTGCGCGACTGCCCATGGCGGCCTCAATACTTATAGAGCCAATAACACAGCTTTGTGCGTACAAATCTTCTGCTCTAAATAAGCCCTGCAGTGCGAATGCAGTAGAGGCCTGTGTGCCATTTAATAGTGCTAAGCCTTCTTTAGCAGCTAATGTCAGTGGCTCTAGCCCTGCAATTTTTAACCCCTGTTCTGCGCTTATTAGCTCTCCTTGATAGCGCATTTTCCCTTCACCTAATAAAGGCAAGCACATATGAGCAAGGGGGGCTAAATCGCCCGATGCGCCCACTGAGCCTTTTTTAGGCACGCATGGATACACTTCATTTTTAAGTAGCTGTATAAAAAACTCAATCACTGCTAAACGAATACCAGAATAACCCCGTGATAAAGAATTTACTTTTAGGGTGATCATTAATCTGACCGTGCTGTCATCCATTAATTCGCCAATGCCCGCAGCGTGTGAAAGCACAATACTGCGTTGTAATAGTTCTAGCTCATCATTCGCTATTTTAGTATTGGCTAATAAACCAAAGCCGGTATTAATACCATATACAGTACGCTGCTCGTTTATTACGTTTTGAACGGTTTGTGCGCTGGCTGCTATTTGCGTGGCGGCCTCAGTTGCCAAAGTTAAATTTATGGGTGATTGATTAATTTTTCTTAGGGTATTTAATTCAAGCTGACCTGGTGTGAGAGTGTATGAAATCATGACTTATCCTTGTTAAGCATAGGTAGGTCTAGGTTTTGTTGTTGTGCACAGTTTTTTGCAATGTCATAACCGGCATCGGCATGGCGCATTACACCGGTAGCAGGATCGTTCCACAGCACTCTTGCAAGGCGTTGCTCTGCTTCATCGGTACCATCGGCAACAATAACCACACCTGAATGTTGACTAAAGCCCATACCTACACCACCGCCATGGTGAAGCGATACCCAAGTAGCACCGCCAGCGGTATTGAGCAGGGCATTCAATAAAGGCCAATCAGAGACTGCATCGGAGCCATCTTGCATGCTTTCTGTTTCACGGTTAGGACTGGCAACTGAGCCTGAGTCAAGATGATCACGGCCAATAACCACCGGTGCTTTAAGCTCACCGTTTTTAACCATTTCATTAAAGGCAACCGCTAGACGCGCGCGGTCTTTTAAGCCAACCCAACAAATACGTGCAGGCAAGCCTTGAAATTGAATTCGCTCACGCGCCATATCAAGCCAGTTATGCAAATGCTTATCATCAGGGATTAGTTCTTTTACTTTTGCGTCTGTTTTGTAAATATCTTCGGGATCGCCTGAGAGTGCTACCCATCTAAATGGACCAATACCTTCACAAAATAATGGACGAATATAAGCAGGTACAAACCCAGGGAAATCAAATGCATTAGTGACGCCTTCTTCGAGCGCCATTTGACGAATATTGTTGCCATAGTCGGTAGTTGCTGCGCCTGCATCTTGTAGTGCCAACATCGCTGTTACTTGAACTGCCATTGATTGTTTGGCTGCTTTTACAACTGCTTGTGGATTATCGATTCGCATTTTTGCTGCATGCTCCATACTCCAACCTTGTGGTAGGTAGCCGTTAAGCGGATCATGGGCTGAGGTTTGATCGGTGACTATATCGGGAGTAATACCACTTTTTACTAAGGTACTAAAAACATCAGCCGCGTTACCAAGTAAACCCACAGAAAGCGCTTCACCTTTTACACAGGCATCGGTTATTAATTTTAATGCATGCTCAAGATCTGTGGCTTTTACGTCGACGTACCCTGTTTTTATTCGAAAATCGATACGGCTTTCATCACATTCCACCACTAAGGCACTAAAGCCTGCCATGGTTGCAGCTAATGGTTGTGCACCGCCCATTCCTCCGAGGCCACCAGTTAACACCCATTTACCTTTGGCATCGCCTGAAAAGTGTTGTTTTGCCATAGCTACAAAGGTTTCGTAAGTGCCTTGCACTATGCCTTGAGAGCCAATATAAATCCAAGAGCCAGCGGTCATTTGGCCGTACATCATCAAGCCTTTTTTATCTAACTCGTTAAAATGTTCCCAGTTAGCCCAATGCGGAACAAGGTTAGAATTTGCAATTAGTACCCGCGGTGCGTTGCTATGAGTTTTAAATACCCCCACCGGTTTACCTGATTGCACTAATAGGGTTTCGTCATCTTCTAGGCGTTCAAGCGTTTCAATTATTTTGTCATAGCTTGGCCAGTCACGCGCAGCACGGCCAATCCCGCCATACACCACCAAAGCTTGAGGGTGCTCGGCAACATCAGGGTCTAAATTATTCATTAGCATGCGTTTAGCTGCTTCAGTTTGCCAGCTTTTTGTGGTTATTTGATTACCATGCTGTGCGCGTATTGTGCGCTGTGTGTCCAGTCGATGATTCATTTTTCACTCCTGTTAAATAGTGTTAAGCGTTATGCGCTTTTATTATTATTTTTAAATGTTAATTGTCCGCCTAAGCGATACTTACTGCCCGGCGATATAAGTCGTGCAAAGCTTACAATTCCGTTTACCGACCAAGTACGGCGTATTACTTGTAAACAGGGCTCTTCATTATATAAGTTAAGCCATTGGCACATTTCACTGCTTGGTGTAATAGCCTCTACCGTGTGCCTTGCTTGTGTTAAAGGGGCAACTGTTGATAAGTATTCGTGTGGGGTAAGGGCGGTAAAATCTTGTTGTAAATAATCTTTTGCAAGGGGCGGATTTACAAAGCGCTCTTCGACTTGTAAGGGACTGTCGTTTTCGTTATGAATAATGACACTGCGATACACCACACTATCTACTTCCACACCTAAAGCAATTGCAATTGGCGCGACAGCATTAATTGATTCCAATACTTGCACTGTGCAGCTGTAGTTTCCGTTTCGCTCTTTTACTTCATTGGCGATGTTTTTAATTTCAAGTAATGACGACTGTGATTTGAAGCTTGCTACAAACGTGCCTAGCCCTTGGCTACGAGTTAAAATACCCGCATCAGTGAGCTCACTGAGGGCTCGACGTGCGGTCATTCTGCTTACTGTAAACTGTTTTGCTAGTTCATTTTCTGAGGGTACGCGTTGGTTTTCAAGCCAAAGTCCGCTGCGTATTTTGTCCACAATAAACTGTTTTATTTGCGTAAACTTAGGTGTTGGCATAAATACTTTTAGTATATTAAAAATAAACAATACCTAGTAAGATGGCACAATCATCTTGTATATACAAGATGTGTTGTTAAACTCGTTTGAACACTATCGCGGAGAAATTTATGCAAGCTACAGAATCCACAGAACAATTAAATGATATCGATTTACTGCTCACCGATGCCAATATTGCCACTATGGATAGCAATATTGATGCGCCTTATGGAGCGATAGAAAATGCGGCGTTAGCAATTAAAAATGGCAAAATAGTATGGCTAGGTGAGCAAACTGAGTTACCTGATTTTGATGTGTTAGCCACTCCGATATTAAGTGTGAAAGGGCAGTGGTTAACACCTGGCTTAATTGATTGTCATACTCACTTAGTGTTTGCCGGTTCTCGTGCAAAGGAGTTTGAGCAGCGTTTACAGGGAGTGAGTTATCAGCAAATTGCTGCGCAAGGGGGCGGAATTGCAAGTACCGTAAAAGCAACCCGAGAAGCTGAACATGAGCAACTGTTTGTAGCCGCAAAAGAACGTTTAAATGCACTGTTAGCAGAAGGCGTAACTACAGTTGAAATTAAGTCAGGGTATGGGCTTGATATCGAAAATGAGAAAAAAATATTAGAGGTGGCTAGGCTGTTAAACCAACATCATCCAATTGAAATAATTAACACCTTTTTAGGCGCGCATGCATTACCTTTAGAGTTTAAAAATCGCAGTGATGATTATATAGATTTAGTGTGTAATGAAATGCTTAACACCCTTGTCGAACATGATTTAGTGGATGCGGTTGACGTATTTTGTGAGGATATTGGCTTTAGTTATGCGCAAACGCAGCGAGTATTCGATGCGGCTAAAAAACTGGGGTTAGCAATTAAGTGCCATGCGGAGCAGTTATCTAATCAACAAGGCGCTTCGCTGGTGGCGCAATATAATGGCTTGTCAGCGGATCATTTAGAATACCTCGATGAAACAGGTGTTAAAGCTATGGCCAATGCAGGCACTGTGGCGGTATTACTGCCCGGTGCTTTTTATTTTTTAAAAGAAACGAAATACCCTCCGATTGAACTGTTAAATAAATACAAGGTTCCCATCGCAATTGCCAGTGATTTTAACCCCGGCACATCACCGTTATGTTCTTTGCAATTAATGATGAATATGGCTTGTACATTATTTAATTTTACTCCAGAGCAAGCATTAACGGGAGTCACTGCACACGGAGCTCAGGCTCTTGGTTTTACTGATAGAGGCGTATTAAAAGTAGGTGCTCGCGCTGATATAGCACATTGGCAAATTGAGCATCCAGCACAATTAAGTTATCAGTTTGGAGTAAATAAACTGTTAAATTTATGGATATTGGGTAAACTTAGCTAATTATAAGACTTAACTCTTAAACCCATGTTTTATTTAATGTCAGTGAGTACCTCAGCTATGGATGGAACGTTATTGAGCTACAGTAATTTAGCTATATTTTTAAGTGGTGCGCTTTTAATGGCAATGGTTGCTGTATTGTTAACCGTTAAAAGTAACGTAATGAGGCTCAGCTTTTTATGCACCGGGCTGATTGGTTTAGCTATGGTTAGTACTGCCATTCCTTGGTTTGTTGTGTTATTGGCTCTGGGGTTTGGTTTTCATTTATATCAAGCGAATTTACTAAAGCAAAAACTCCCATTACTTGTTAGTGCCTGTGCAACAGGGTTACTTGCTTTATTATTTATTGGTTACCTCTTTTTTACGCTACATTTAGCGTGGTTACTTATTCCAATTTTACTGCTCAGTAGCAGTAGCTTTTCAATGGATAATGCACCACAGATTGCTCCACCCTTAAAGCCGCAAACCGACCCTGAGGTGTATGTTGAAAACTCACCTTTAACTAGCTTCCCTGATAAACAACAGTTACGTCAAAAATATAATGAGCTTATTAATGAAGATTCATTCAGAGCTGCACTTATTGTTTTAAGATTGGAGGGCTTTGCGCAGGTTAATCAACACATTGGCCGAGATTTTGGTGATTTACTCTTGTCTCAGTCGGCAAATAGAATAAAAGACTTATTAAATAGTGATGAAGTGTTTTATCTTGACGAGCAGGCTAAGTTAGCGCATTTGGGTGGGTTAAACTTTGCATTTATTTGTGATTTACAAAGCCATAATCATTTACATCAACAGCTTATAAAGCAAATTATTGGCGCGACTTTAAAGCCATTCAATGTAGCTAATTGTACGATTGAAGTAAAAGTAAGAGCCAGTTATGTACATTGTGAGCAGCAAAGCAGTAGCTTTGATGAGTTAATTAGTCATGCTTACTTGGCACTTGATAGCCGACCTGATAAACAAATAGTGGCTTATCATCAGCAGATGACGGTTGAGCACTTAGAGCAGCAAGCGCGATTAACTGAGCTGGCGAATATCAGTTTTGCTGATGAGTTTGAACTGTTTTTTCAACCTGTGATTCGAAATAGTGATGGCCAAATCGAATTTTTAGAATTGCTATTACGTTGGCAGCATCCAACTCAAGGGACTTTGTCGGCGAGTCGATTTATCAATGATATTAGAATTGCAGGGCTTGGTTACTCACTCGCTACCTTTGTTATTGAACGTGCTGGAGAGCTTGCCATGGCACTTCGTATGGAAGGAATGTCGGTACCTTTAAGTGTTAATTTATTTGGTCCGGAAATGCTCAACGAAGAGTTTGTGGATTTTGTTTATGGGGTTATTGGTGAGCATCAACTCAGGCCTGGTGATTTAATTTTAGAATGTCCGCTACATATTTTTACTAGCTTAGATGATAAAGGCAGAGCCATGATTGCAAGGCTTAATAGTTTAGGTTTAAAAGTGTGTGTTGATGGTTTAGGTGATAACCCTGTATTACTTTCTAAGTTACCTAGTTTAGCGGTGGAATATATTAAAGTATCGCCTGCATTAACTGCAGACTTTAGTAATCAAAATAATATACGTAGTTTAGTAGGTGGCATGGTTGAAATGCATAACCAGCAACAGACGAAAGTTATTTTTGAAGGTGTTGAAACACTCGATCAACTAAAGTTTGTAAAAAGTCTAAAAGCCTATGCTTCACAGGGATACTATTTTGGACACCCATTGAGCAGTTTAGGATTAATGAGTTGGTTTAAGCAATGGTTAGAAGCACAAGAACTTTAAGTGTGTTTTAAATGCTTAGTTTTGTTTGTAAATAGGTATTAACTAAAGCACTGATCACTTGGCCACACTGTAATTTACCTGCAGTTATAGAATGAGGGTGTTGTGAAGGTGCTGCTTCGCATAAGTGTAAATAAGCACTGCGCGGATCATTTGCAGCTAAGTAAACATAATGCTCACCATCGCTGACATCAAAACCACAATAATTAAAGGCACTTGCAGGCATATTGGTTAAGCTATCTAAATCAACTTCTACCCCTAGCGGTGCGTTATCAAACTCTTTGAGTGCAAGGGCAGTTGCTTCAGTTAAGTTTATTTCACGCTTCACATTAATTGTTTGATAGCTTGTGTAGCTAAAGTTAGCGCTCTGCATAGCATCAAAAATAGGCTGATTGTTTTTTAGCTCATGTAAGCCAATAACATGGTAATTCTTGAGCAGCTGCTCTTGGTAAGCGTAGCGAAACCCATTACCACTGTGCCTACCTTCACACTCACGAAAGTCGGCATGAGGATCTAAATTAATCGCGTTAATTGCGCTGTGGCTATGTTTGGCAAGCGAGCGAATAATACCCAGACAGTTATTGTGTCCGCCGCCAATAATAATAGGTTCAAGGCCCGCTTTAAAAACCATGTCTAAAATTGCTTCAACTCGCTCATCTACTTCAGCGCACAGCTTACGCAATTGAGCTAAGTCGTTTGGATTATGATTATCAAGCGGTTGGGCTTGTTGCATTAAATCGTCGAGGTTGACTTCGCCAAGCAGTAACACTTTTTGCATAGCGATGGCATTATTGTGAGGTTGGTTTAAAAACCGTTGTAAAAAAGCAGGCCAAGCATACTGTGCACCGCCTTTTCCTAGGTTGGCTCTCGGTCCAATGTCTTCACATATGCCGAGTAAGACAAAGCGCATACCAAATTGTACGGCATCAGCAAGCGCTTGTTGGATATTGTCGCGGGCATCGAGTAATGCCATCGACTGCCATGCTTTTAGCTCTCCAGCACGGTCAGAGCAAATTTCCTTTACCGTGCTTTCGTTATATATTTTAAGCTGAACAGTCACACTAAAGTTCTATTATTTCTAGCTCTAATTCTTCAGCAGAAAGTACAATACCTGTACTGTCGGCATAAACAAAGTCATCATCAAAAAATGATACGCCAGCAAAATTAACCCCTATACCGCTTTCGCCCGCGCCTTCACTGTCTGCTGCAACAGGAATTGATGCAATAGCTTGAATTCCTAAATCAAGTTCTTCAAGCTCATCAACGTGACGTAATGCACCATATACGATAATACCTTGCCAATTGTTTTCTAGTGCTAGCTCAGCCAGCTCAATATCAATTAATGCTCTGCGAGTTGAGCCGCCGCCATCAATAAGTAAAATCTGATCAGTACCATCTTGAGAAAGTAATTGGCGGATCAGTTCATTGTTTTCAAAACATTTTACCGTTTTAATGCGGCCACCAAAACTGTGTCGACCACCAAAGTGGATGAACATAGGTTCAAGCACGTCAACCACATCAGCGAAATGGTCACATAAATCAGAAGTGCTGTAATCCATTATTTTATCCTCAAAAGATACATAAGT
>MDTB01234849.1_pt1 | contig 12045 bp, 12 predicted proteins | sample 811161 | NCBI WGS metagenome assembly MDTB01 (sample SAMN05326650, study PRJNA326480) | marine metagenome | isolation source: seawater | place: Mediterranean Sea | collected 2009 | reverse complement strand
GCCCTGGAGGATTCGAACCTCCGACCCTCGGTTTAGAAAACCGATGCTCTATCCAGCTGAGCTAAGGGCGCAAATTTTGTATACATATACAATAAATAACTAATCTTTAAAAAGAAATTTTTTCATGATTATTAGAATTGTTAACAATTCAATTCTACCAATAATCATAAATAAAATTAGACAATATTTAGTAAAATAATTCAGGTTATTGAAATCAAACTCAGATAAACCATAGGATGTAGAGTTAACTGTATTCATTATTGTTAATATTGAGAGCTTAAATGCACTTTCAAAATCTATCGAAGCAAGGGTAAGTAGAATTGTTAAAGTAAAAAGAGATATTATAAATATAATTATTGTTAAAAAATATTTATTTATCTCCATAAAATCAAAATTTATTTCTGTAAATAATAGTTTATTCATAAAAATATTTTTTGGTCTACTAAAGGAGAGTATTTGATTAATAGAATATTTGAATAAAGAATAAATCTTAATAAATCTTAAACCAGAACTGGTTGAAAAAAAAGATCCTCCAATTATAACTAAAATTAAATAAATGATATTTAAACTAGATTGATCATAATTTAATGAAAAACCAACGTTAGACATACTACTAGATACTGAGAGAAGATTTTTTGAAAAATCACTATTAAATGAAAAAAATAAAAAGAAAATTGATACCACCAATAAATAGTAAAAAATCAGATGTAAATCTTCATAGAAAAAATTAATACTTTTTTTCCTTATAAATAATAAATTATAAGTAAAAAAAATACTAAAATAGGAGAATAATAACAATAAGGAAAAAATAACTATTTGAGTATTATTTCTAAGAATATTTGAAAGTTCATTGCTTGGTAAAAAACCTCCTGATGAGATTATAGTAAATGCTAAATTTAAAGAATTAAAACTTCTTATTGATATTAAATTTAAAATTATAAATATTAATAAAGTTAAACCTGAATAAAGAAATAAAATTTTAATTGATTGTTTGAGTATTTCAGAACTATTAAAAGAAATATAGTTGGTTAGTGATTTCTTAAAGCTTTCATCATAGATATCAATTAGAAAAATTATAGAAAACAAAAAATATAATCCTCCAACCCATTGAATGGATGATCTCCATAAAATCAAGCTTTGATCTATATGTTTAATATTTTCAAAAATAGTAAATCCAGTTGAGGTAAATCCTGAGACCGATTCAAAAAAAGCATTCAAAAAAGTGAGATTATAAATACTAAAATAAAAAGGTAAACATGATATTAATGATAATGACAAATATCCAAATAATACAGTTAAGATTTTATCAAAAATAGAAATTTTAATTTTCTTAATTTCAAATTTATAAAATATTAAAGCGATCAATAATGATGAAATTAAAGTGATATAATAAGTGTTTAAATTAAGGTACAAATTTAAATAGTAAGAATAAACTACATTAAAAAAAGATAAAATAGCAATTAGACCAAAAAAGAAACTTAAATATCTAATTCGTAAGTTAAACATTAAAATTAACTTAACCTAAAGATATTTTCCACTGTTGGTATTGAATCATTTTTAGCAATAAAGACTACGCTGTCATCCTTTTTAAATACAAAATTAGATCTTGGTATTATTACTTTTTTATTTCTTAAAACTGCTCCAATTCTAATTTCTTCAGGTAAGTTTGAATTTTTTAATTCTTTATTTATCAGTTCAGATGTTTCTATAATTTCAGCTTCTATAACTTCGTATTGACCATTGGAAATTGTGTAAGCATTTTCAATTGTGCCTTTATGAATATGCTTAAGAATACTTGATACTGTATTCATTCTTGGATCAATAATATCATCAATCTTAAGAGATGATTGAAGCAAAGTATAATTAGGTTTATTAATTAATGCCATAGTTCTTTTATCATCTACATCTTTCTGGTCTTTTGCAAATTTTTCGACAAGAACACTTACCATTAAATTATCTTCATCGTCATTAGTTAAAGCCAGAACTGTCTCGGCCTCGCCTAAATTAGCCTCATTTAAAGTTTCCTCATCTAATCCATTTCCATTAATTATAATTGTATTGTTAAGATTATTAGCTAAGTATTCTGCTCTTTCTTTATTTTTTTCAACTATTTTAACTCGCGCAGAGTCTAGGCTTTCTTCTAGATTTTTTGCCAAATTGTATCCAATATTTCCACCTCCAATTATTAAAATTTTTTTCGAAATTTTTTCCTCATGTCCAAAAGCATTCAAGGTATCTTCCATTTGTGAAGAATTAATTAGGACATAAATTTTGTCATTACATTGAATTTGATCAGTTTTTTTTGGAATAAAAGATTTTTCATTCCTCACAATAGCAATTACGTTCGCATCTAGTTGGGGATGTTTTTTAGTTAATTCATTTAATTTATAATCAATTAATTTACAGTTATCTTTAATTAATATTTCAAGTAATCTGATCTTATTGTCAGAAAAAGGAACACTATCTAATGCTCCTGGAGCTTCAAGTTTTCTTTGGATGGATTTTGCTATTTCAATTTCTGGTGAAATAATCACATCTATAGGTAAATTTTCTTTATTATATACCCTTGTAAATTTTGGATTTAAATAATCTTGAGAACGAATTCGAGCTATTTTCTTTTGAATATTAAATATTGAGTAAGCTATTTGACAAATAAGCATATTAATTTCATCATTTCTTGTGACTGCAATAATCATATCTGCGTCAGCAGCATTGGCTTTCTCTAAAATTGATGGATAAGTTCCTTTGCCAACAATAGCTTTGACATCCAAACTATCGTTAATTTTTTGGATATCCTCACTGGATTGATCAATTACAGTTAAAGAATGACCTTGCTCACTTAATAATTTAGCAATAGTAAACCCTACTCTACCTGCTCCACAAATAATTATGTTCATTTAATTAAATTCTTTAATTCCTAATCCTTTAATCTTCCTGTGTAGTGCACTTCTCTCCATGCCTACAAAACTAGCTGTTTTTGATATATTTCCATTAAACTTTTTTAATTGAACAGTTAAATACTCTTTTTCAAATTTTTCTCTAGCCTCTTTTAACGGAACAGAAAGGCTATTTTCTTTGTTTTTATCTTGAAAATTATCACTTTTTAGAGATTCTTTAATAATATTAGATATTTTTTCTTTGTTTTCTGGTTGTAGTATCGCTATTCTTTCAATTAAATTTCTCAATTCTCTAACGTTACCTTTCCAATTATGATTTAATAAATAACTATCATTTTCATCGATATCTAATGGTTTAATATTGTAATTTTCTGAAATTTTTTTTGCAAAATAATTAATCAATAGAGGAATATCAGAAATTCTATTAATTAAAGACTCTATGTGAATCTCAAAAACACTTATTCTATGATAAAGATCTTCTCTAAAATTACCTAATTCTATTTCAGTATTTAAATTTTTATTTGAAGAGCAAATTAATCTTACATTTACTTTAATATCATTTGAACCATTAATTCTTTTAAACTTTTGATCAATTAAAACCCTTAAAATCTTTGATTGAATGTCCAAAGGTATTTCCGAGATATGATCAATCAAAAGTGTTCCGTTATTTGCTTTCTCTAGTGCACCATAAGAAATCGATCCATCTTGTTTTTCTTCTCCAAATAATTCTAACTCATATTTATCATTATCTAATAACGCACCATTTAATATTACAAATGGTTTATTGTTTCTTTTAGATTTTTTATGTATTTTTCTTGCAATAAGTTCTTTGCCAGAACCTGAGGGTCCTGAGATAAAAATTCTACTATCAGTTATTGAAATTTTATTAATTTGATCTCTTATAGATGATGTATTTTTGCTATCACCAATTAAATCATACGAGGAAAAGAGTTTATTTTCATAATCTTTATTTTGATTTTTTAAATTTAAATTTTCAACTGCTCTAGATATAAAATTTAATAATCTTGCTTGATCAAAAGGTTTTTCTATGAATTCAAATGCACCATTTTTAAGAGATTTAATTGCCATTTCTATATTTGCGTGACCTGAAATCATTATTACAGGAACATCGTTATTTTTTGATTTGATGTGAGCGAGTAATTCAATACCATCATTATCACCTTTGTCTAATTTAACATCAAGAATCGCAACGTCAGGGGTTTTTTTATCAATCTCTTTAAGAGCTTGATTATAATTAGCAGCTAATCTTGTTTTGTAGCCAGCATCTAAAATTAATTCATTTAAGATATGTCTGATATCTGAATTATCGTCAACTATTAATATTTCTACTGACATTTAAGATAAAATTAATTTCAACTTTTGCACCATTGCTAATGGGGATAAACTGAATTTTTCCATTGTGATCATTTATTATTTTATTAACAATTGATAAACCTAAACCGGTTCCATTTTTTTTTGTTGTAAAATATGGATTTAATATATCTTTTATATTATTTGCAACTGTTCCAAAACCAATTCCATTATCAATTATCTTGATATTTATATTGTCATCAAACCTATTAATTTCAATAGTAATTTTCTTCGAAAAATTACCTATATCCTGACTTTTTTGTTGAATGCTCTCTATTGAATTTTTAATTAAATTAAAAAAGACTCTACTTAGTTGCTCTTTATCGCTATTTAAGATCAATTTATCTACTTTAGAGATTAAATCAATATTAATTGAATCATCAAGTTTTTGTAAAAGCTTAATGTTTTCTTTAAATAATAAAATTAAATCATTATTTTTGAGAATAGGTTTTGGCATTCTAGCAAAGTCTGAAAATTCATTAACTAAATTACCTATTTGTTTAATCTGATTTTTTATGACACTTAAATTTTCATTATAACTATTTTTATCATCCGGTGTTATTTGTTTTGAATACTTACTTTGCAATCGATCAATTATTAATTGGATTGGAGTTAAAGGATTTTTTATTTCATGAGCAAGTTTTCGTGCAAGACTTTCCCATGCTTCATGTCTCTCATTAATAATTAATTTTTCTTGTTGATCTTTTAGATTGCTTATCATGGAATTAAAGTTTTTAATTAAAGTTTCAAGATCTTTATCAGTTTTTAATTCAGGAACTTTAGCATTTAAATTACCACCACCAATAGCAGAGGAGGCATAAATCAAATTATTAATTGATCTAAAAAATCTTGATGAAAAACGAATTGCAATAGTAATTGAAATAAATAATAACAAGGTAACTATTATTAAATATATAATTGCAAAAGAAATTTTAATACCAGTGCTTTTTTCTTCAACTGTATAATAAAAATTAATTGCTTCTTGAGACTCATTTAAATAGTTTGAAATTTTAGGATCCAAATATTTAACTACATATAAAAATCTATCATCGAAAGCTTGAAGTCTCATGATAGCAGCAGAAATGTTCTCAGACGCATTAAGAATTTTTAAAGGCCTATCATCTTCAATGACAAGTTCTAAAGCACCATCAACAGGTGGTGAATAATTAGATTTATCATCTATACTTGTAAATAGTAAATTTTTTTTAATATCTATTATATGAGCTTCATCAATTTTTCTTATGAGTTTTTGTGTATTCAAAAATTTTGTATATTCAGTTTCATTATCATTTAAAAATTTTGCACTTTTATTGGTATCAAATGCAATTAAAATTATTTCAGATTTTACTTTATCCTGAACTTCGGTAACATAATTTTTAGCAAGTTTATAAGAATTGTTAACAACAGTCGTAACCTTTTTATCAAAATATTTTTCTAGAGCAAATGAGAATAAAAATAGTGAAAATACAGAAATCAAAATTGAAGGTATAAGTGTAAATAATGAAAAGTAAGTTATATATTTTTTATTAGAAGTTACTCCATCTTTATCGATATCAGTTTTTATAGATTTTTTGATTTCGAAAAAAACAAAAGAAAATAATAAAATTAGTAAAAAAATGTTTGAAATTAATAAATATTGAAGATTTTTTTGATTTAATTCAACAAAGCTCCTATCTATAAACGTCAAAAATGTAAAAAAACTGGCAAATAGAGTAATTAGAAATAATATGATAATTATTGTATTTTTTTTTAAAAACTCACTCATGATTTAGATAATATAGTAACAACAAATGAATAACTACTTTATAATTTTAGCAGCTGGGTTAAGTAAAAGATTTAATTCAAAAATACCAAAACAGTATTTTTATTATAAGAATAAAAAAATTTTTGAACATTCAGTTGAAAAAGCTATGAATTCAAAGCTTTTTAAGAAAATAGTTTTAGTCTGTAATAATCCAAAAAAAATACCAAATAAATATAAAGAAAATATTCTAATAATTAAAGGTGGTAAGGAAAGATCAGATTCTTGCTTATTGGCCCTAAAAAAAATAAAAAAATACAAACCTAAAAACGTTTTTATTCATGATGCTGCTAGACCTGATTTTTCTATAAAACTTTTACAAATCTTGACCAAAAATTTAAATGAAAATGATGCTGTCATTCCAGTAATACAACCAAGAGATTCAATTAAATACAAAATTAAAAAAGATCTCTATAATTTAGATAGAAATAGAGTTTTTTTAACACAAACACCACAGGCCTTTAATTATAAAAAGATTTGTGAGTTAACTAATATCCAAAGTAGCAAAATTACAGATGAAGCAACTCTATTTATACAAAATGACTTAGATATAAAATTTATACAAGGTGAAAATCAAAACATAAAAATTACATATTTGGAAGATATTAAAAAAACTAAAAATTATGTAGGGATTGGATTTGATATACATAAATTAATAAAAGGAAAAAGTTTATATCTTGGTGGAATCAAAATACCTTTTCACTCAGGACTTAAAGGACACTCAGATGGAGATGTAATTCTACACGCTATTATTGATGCATTATTGGGTGCTTTAAGACAGAAAGATATTGGTACATATTTTCCAAGTAATAAAAACAAATTTAAGAATATCAGATCACCAAAAATGTTAAAACCTATTATTAATAGATTATATAATCAGAATATTTATATTAATAATTTAGATATAAATCTTATATGTGAAAAACCAAAAGTTTCAAAATATCGAGATAAAATAATTGATTCAATATCAAAACTTATGGGATTAGATAGAAATCTTATTAACCTTAAAGGTAAAACTGTTGAAAAATTAGGTTTAATAGGAAAAGAAAAAGCAATAGCTTGTGAGGTAATAGTTTCAATTTCAAAATATGATTAAAACTTTTGATATCTTATTTGTTACAATGCTTGGTTTAGGAAAAGTTAAAAAAATTCCTGGGACTTTTGGATCATTAGCTACAGTCATTATACTTTATTTTTTCTTCCACATATTTAATATCTCTTCAAATATCATTTTGATAGTTTTGTTAATTATTTTTTTCTACTCTTTTTCAGCAGTTACGACTTATATCAAAGATAAAGAAAATAAAGATCCGAAAGAAGTAATTATAGATGAATTCATTGGCCAATCTATTCCTATTTACTTGTATGAAATTTCTCACAGCATAGAGAAATCACCTGATGAAGCCAAAATTTTTTATGGTGTCTGTTTTGTATTATTTAGATTTTTTGACATTGTAAAACCATTCCCTGTAAATTTTTTTGATAAAAATTTTAAAAATAGTTTTGGTGTAATTATGGATGATGTTGTTGCAGGATTTTATGTTGTTTTATCTTTAATTTGTTTTATGATTTTAAGTAGTTATTTTATCTAATGAAATCTTTAGTAAATAAATTAAATAAAAAAAAAATAAAAATTTCATTTGTAGAGTCCTGTACTGGTGGATTGCTCGCTAGCTCAATTACTTCAATAAATGGTGCATCTAAAGTATTTAATTTAGGTTTAATTACTTATTCAAATCAAGCAAAAATTAAAGTTTTAAAAATAAATAAAGACATTATTAAAAAATATGGTGCTGTAAGTCATGAATGTTGTTTGGCAATGGTAAATAATTTATCTAAAATCTCAAAAGCGAATATTAATGTTTCAATTACAGGTATTGCGGGACCAAAAGGTGGTACTAAAAAAAAACCCGTTGGTCTAGTTTATATTGGGGTTAAAAAAGGTCATAAAACACAAATAAATAAATTTTTATTTATAAATAAAAAAAGATCATTAATACAAAAGGCTACAGTGAAAAAAGCTATAGATTTAGTTCTTAGAATTATTAAATAATTCTTCTGCTCTCTTTTGAAAAGCGTCAGCTATTTTATCTAATCCAAATTGAAAAGATTTGGTCATTAATATATTCAAAAATTTGTTTTCAATCTCAAAATCAATATCAAAAGAAATTTCAGTTCCATTTTCTTTTTCTTTAAAGTACCAAGAATTTGTAAGATGATTTAACGGTCCACCAATATTTGTAACCTTAATTGTGCTATCTTTTTTATTAAATTTTACATCGCTTTTATAAGTATCTTTAAAGGGCCCTTTACCAATTGTTAAATCTGCAATGATTAATATTAAATCATCTTCGTTATTTCTTTCATAAACGTGTGCATCTAAACAAAATGGAACGAACTCTGGATATTTTTCTATATCAAGGACTAAATCAATTAATTCATTTTTTTTGCATTCAATTAATCTCTTAACTGAAGCCTTTGGCATTAATGAAAATTATTTCTATTTTGCTGAAGTTTAGCAAAATCCTCGTCAGCATGATAAGATGATCTTGTTAAAGGCGATGATGAAACTAACAAGAATCCTTTTGCTTTTGCTATAATACCAAGTTCTTCAAATTCATCTGGGGTATAATATCGATCTAAAGGAAAATGTTTTTCAGACGGTTGTAAATATTGTCCAATTGTTAAAAAATCGACATCTGCTGCTTTAAGGTCATCCATGACCTGCAATATTTCATTTTTATTTTCACCAAGTCCGACCATTATTCCAGACTTAGTAAAAACTTTATTATTGATCTTTTTAGCATTTTTTAAAAGTTCCAAAGAAGAAAAGTATCTTGATCCGGGTCGTACCTTTAAATAAAGACTAGGTACCGTCTCTATATTATGGTTAAAAACATCTGGGTTAGCCTCTAGAACTTTTTTATATGCATCTCCTTTTCTTAAAAAATCTGGCGTCAGAACTTCAATTGTTGTACATGGGTTAGTTTTTTTAGTTTGATTGATAACTTTAAAAAAATGATCTGATCCACCGTCTTTTAAATCATCTCTATCCACTGAAGTGATTACGACATGTTTTAAATTTAATTTTTTTACTGCCTGAGAAATTTTTATTGGCTCTAATCTATCTAATTTACTTGGTTTACCTGTTTTCACATCACAAAAAGCACAAGCTCTAGTACAAGTATCTCCCATGATCATAAAAGTTGCATGTCTCTTACTCCAACATTCAGAAATATTTGGACAATTAGCTTCCTGACAAACAGTAACTAAGTTATTCTTATTTACAATTGTTTTAGTTAAAAAAAACTCTTTGCTGTTAGAAAGTTTAGATCGTATCCAATCAGGCTTCTTTTTAATTGGATTAATGGGATTTTTTATTTTTTCAGGATGTCTTGGCTTAATTTTTTGATTCATAATCTTTAATAATATAAATTTTATCTTCTTTTTTTCCAAATAAAAATCTTTGTCTAATTAAAACTTCAACATAATCAAGATCAATATTGTCACTTAATAGAGAATTTTTAAAATCTAGTTGTTCAATATTTCTAGTTAACATTACTTCTTTATTTTTAAGATTTTTGAGAATTTCTTTTTTTTCAAGAAATGAAATGAGCCCTCTTTCACCCGACATTAAATTGAAAAAAAAATATAAAATTAAAAATGTTGAAACTAATAAAAAGTAATTTTTTTTTAAATTTTTAAGCATTAACTAATTTTATTCATTCTTGCTTTTTTTCCAAGAAGTTCTTCTATACGTAAAAGTTGATTATATTTTGCAACTCTTTCTGATCTTGCTAAAGATCCTGTTTTTATTTGATTTGAATTGGTTCCTACAGCTAAGTCTGCAATAAATGTGTCCTCACTGTCTCCAGATCTATGAGATATAATAGTTTTAAATCCAATTTTTTGTGCAAAACGTATTACATCTAGTGTTTCTGAAACCGTACCAATTTGATTTAATTTTATCAAAATAGCGTTAGAGGAAATATTTAAAAAACCTTTTTTTAGTCTTTCTAAATTTGTTACATATAAATCATCACCAACTATTTGAACATCTTTAGTTGATTTCATAAGCTTGTACCATGCTGACCAATCATTTTCTGCAAAAGGATCCTCAATTGATTTAATTTTATATTTTTTAATAATTTTTTTATAATTTAAAATTGATTTTTCTACTGAAATATAGCTTTTAGAATGTATCGAATATTTTTTTTTTTTAAAAAGTTCATTAGCTGCAACGTCTAAACAAATTGAAACATCTTTACCGTTAACAAAACCTGACTTTCTAATAGCACTAACGATTAAATCCAAAGCTTGATTATTACTATTTATCATTGGTGCAAATCCACCTTCATCTCCTACTGAAGTTGAAAGACCTTTATTTTTAATTAATTTGCTTAAATTTTTAATCACAACAAAACAAATTCTCATAGCATCAGAAAAACTTTTTGCCTTATCTGGTCTAATCATAAACTCTTGAATTCTAAGACCGTTATTTGCATGGACTCCTCCATTAATTATATTCATTAATGGATAGGGTAAATAAAAATTCTTTTTCACTAAGAAACTTTTATACAATGGAATATTTTTTAATTTAGCTGACAATTTTTTTACAGCCATTGAAATTGCCAATATAGAATTTGCTCCTAATTTAGATTTTTGTCTAGTGCCATCTAAATTAATCATTAAAGTATCTATTCGCTCTTGATCATGGACACTATAACCCTTTAATTTTTTTGAAATTTTTGTATTAATCAAATTGACAGCATTTAGTACACTTTTACCGAGATATTTTTTATTTTTTAAATCTCTTTTTTCAAAAGCTTCATAAGTTCCTGTTGATGCTCCAGATGGACAAATAGCAGATGCACTTAAGCTCGATGTATAAACTTCAGCTTCTACGGTAGGGTTACCTCTACTATCATAAACTTGTCGCGCCTTAACTTTAACAATCTTACTCACTAGCTTTTAATTAAATTATCTATGTCACTAAGTTGTTTTAATAAATTTTCTAATTTATTTAGTGGTACCATATTAGGACCATCCGACGGTGCGTTATCAGGATCTTGATGAGTTTCAATAAAAACTCCTGCAACTCCTACTGCGACAGCAGCTCTAGCTAAGTGCTCAACGAATTCTCTTTGTCCACCAGATTTCTCTCCTTGACCTCCAGGTTGTTGAACAGAATGTGTAGCATCAAATATTACTGGATATCCATTTTTTGCCATTATAGGTAAAGATCTCATATCGGAAACTAAAGTATTATACCCAAAACTAGCTCCTCTTTCTGTAACTAAAATATTTTCATTTCCAGAGTCTGAAATTTTTTTAGTAACATTAACCATGTCCCAAGGTGCTAAAAACTGACCTTTTTTTACATTAATGATTTTATTTGTTTGAGCTGCAGCGATTAAAAGATCGGTTTGTCTACATAAAAATGCAGGAATTTGTAAAACGTCAACGTGATTTGCAACTAGAGAACATTGTTCTGCATTATGAATATCGGTTAAAATTGGAACTTTTAACTCTTTTTTGATTTTATCAAAAACTGGTAATGATTTATCTAAGCCTGCTCCTCTTTTACCTTTTAAGCTAGTTCTGTTGGCTTTATCAAAAGAAGTTTTATAAATAAATCCAAGCCCAAATTTTTTAGTGATTTCTTGTATTTTTCCTGCCATATCCATAGCATGTTGTTCTGTTTCAAGTTGACAAGGTCCAGCAATTATACAAATCTTATTGTCATTTGAGATCTCTATATTTCCACAATTTACTTTTTTATTTGTCATTTATGATTTTTTGCAGCCTTGATAAAAGAACAGAATAATGGATGTGGGGTTAAAGGTCTAGATTTAAATTCTGGATGAAATTGAACTCCTATAAACCAAGGGTGATTTCTAAGTTCTATTATTTCAGGTAAATTATTATCTGGTGACATTCCTGAAAAAATTAATCCTTTTCTTTCAAATTCATTTT
>MDTB01196115.1_pt1 | contig 12047 bp, 17 predicted proteins | sample 811161 | NCBI WGS metagenome assembly MDTB01 (sample SAMN05326650, study PRJNA326480) | marine metagenome | isolation source: seawater | place: Mediterranean Sea | collected 2009 | reverse complement strand
CGAAAATCTAGAGGAGATAGATAAGTTTTGTAATGCTCTGATAAAAATTAAAAAAGAAATTAATTTAGTAGAGTCTTCTAAATTTGATAAAATAGATAATCCTCTTAAAAATGCTCCTCACACATATCTTGAGCTAGCTTCTAATGAATGGAATCATAAATACACAAGAGAAGAAGCTGCTTTTCCAAGTGAATATTTAAGACATAATAAGTACTGGGCTCCAGTAGCCAGAGTTGACAATGTATACGGTGATAGAAATCTTGTATGTTCATGCCCGTCTATGGATGAATATAAAGATGAAGCTGCTTAGAATTTTTAAATGAAAATAGCAGTAATTGGTTCAGGAATTTCTGGTTTATCAGCGGCATACTACCTTTCAAAAAAATATAAAGTTGACTTATTAGAGCAAGATGATCACTTTGGAGGTCACTCCTATACCTATGAAATCAAAAAAAATAGTAAAACGATACCTGTTGATTTAGGTTTTATTGTATTTAATGAACTTACTTATCCAAATTTATTAAATTTTTTTGAAGAATTAGGTGTTGCATATGAAAAAAGCGACATGTCTTTTGCGGTTTCAATACAAAACACTAAAATTGAATATGGCGGCAGAGGTCTCAAGGCCTTATTTGCTAATAAAATAAATATTATTAATTTTAATTTTATAAACATGATAAGAGAAATAATTTCTTTTTATAAAACAGCACCATCGTTGTTACAGAGAGATATTGATCAAGAAACTTTAGGCAGTTTCTTAAATAAAACATATTCATCAAAATATTTTATTGATTTTCACATTATACCAATGGTAGCAGCTATATGGTCTATGCCCTTCTCTAAAGCAAAAAATATGCCACTTAAATTATTTTTAAACTTCTTTATTAATCATGGACTATTTAAATTAAAAAATAGACCTCAGTGGTTCACTGTTTCAAATAGAAGTAAAACATATGTAAATAAGGTTTTAAAAGAGATAAGTGGTGAACATTTTAAAAATTATAAGGTAAATAAAATTTCAAGAAGTGAAGACAACGTAAGAATTTTCATCGGTAATGAGTATTTAGACTATGATCGTGTAGTTTTGGCTTCACATGCCAACCAAAGTTTAAAGATGTTAGAAAATCCAAGTTTTGATGAAAAAAGAATTTTAGGTGAATTTAAATATGTGCCAAATATAGCTATTTTACATACTGATAAAAAACTTATGCCAAAAAACAAATTAGCTTGGTCCAGCTGGAATTCTATATCAAAAAAAGATTTGAGTGAAACATGTGTGACCTACTGGCTAAATAATTTACAAAATTTAAAATGTGATGAAAACTATTTCTTAACATTAAATCCTATTCAAAAAATAGAAGAAGATAAAATTATAACTAAAGTCAATTACACTCATCCCTACTTTAATTTACAAACTACAAAGCTTCAGAAAGAGTTATTTTATCTACAAGGAAAAAAAAGAACATGGTTTTGCGGCAGTTATTTTGGCTATGGATTTCATGAAGATGGTTTAAAATCTTCAATTGAAATGATGAAATATTTTAATTAATAAATGGAAAGTTGTATTTATAAAGGATTTGTAACTCATAGAAGATTTACACCATTAAGACATTTTTTTTCGTATAAAACTTTTTCAATCTTATTCGATTTAGATGAATTAGAAGAAATAAATAAAAAGATAAGTTTTTTTTCATTTAACAGCTTTAATTTGTTTAGTTTTTACAACAAAGATCATGGCGAGAGAGATGGAAGTAATTTAAAAAAGTGGGTAAATGAAATTTTTGAAAAATACAATTTATCTTTAAATATATCTAAAATAAAACTTTTATGTTTTCCAAGAATTTTTGGCTTCGCATTTAATCCTCTTAGTGTTTTTTACTGCTATGAAGGAAATAAGCTCAAGGTTATTTTATATGAAGTAAAAAATACCTTTAATGAGCAACATACTTATATTTTTTTAGTAGATAAAAATTCTAAAATTATTTCTCAAAATTGTAATAAAAAATTTTATGTTTCTCCATTTATTGAAATGGAGACATTTTATAATTTTAGATTAAGTGAGCCAAATGAAAATCTTAAGATTTTAATTAAGCAAACTGATACCTTTAAAGAAAAAGTATTAGTTGCCTGTCAAGTGGGAAAAAAACAAGTTTTGTCTTCAAAAGAACTTTTGATAAACTTTTTTACACACCCTTTTATGACATTTAAAATAATAATAGCCATCCATTTTGAAGCATTACGACTTTGGAAAAAAGGTGCTATATTTAAGAAAAGAAAAACAAAAATAAAAAATAATATATCTTTAGAAAAATGATTTTAAGTCCATATAAATTTTCAGAAAACTTTATTAAAAAAAAATTATCTTTAATAAAAGACGGTAACTTAAATTTAAAAAATTATGATGGTTCGAATATTTCTTATGGTAAAACTAACGCCAGAATAAGAGCAGATATCAGAGTTGATAATTATAAATTTTATTTTAATATTCTCAAAGGTGGTAGCAGTGGATTAGCAGAGTCTTATGTAAGAGATGAATTCAAAACATCAGATTTGACATCTTTAATTGAATTAACCGCTAGAAATATAAACCTTACACATAGGTTTTCAGGCATTTTACAAATAAAATTATTAAAAAATTTATTTAGAAACATTCTATTTTCAAACACAAGATCAAAAAGCAAAGAATATATTTCAAAACACTATGACTTAGGAAATGAATTCTTTTCTATTTGGCTTGATAAATCCTTGACTTACTCAAGTGCAATATACGAAAATCCTAATGATGATCTAGCAAATGCTCAAACAAACAAATATAATAAACTTATTGATTTTATAAAACCTAAGTCAGGAGATAAAATATTAGAAATTGGTTGTGGCTGGGGAGGTTTTGCTGAACATTTGGCTAAAAATTTTGATGTTAAATTAGATTGTATAACAATTTCAAAAAAACAATTGGAATTTGCTCAAAAAAGAATTTTTAATGCTGGTCTAAACGAGAAAGTAAATATAAAATTTTTAGATTATAGAGATATTAAAGACAAATATGACTCAATAGCATCCATTGAAATGATCGAGGCTGTAGGTGAAAAGTACTTAACTAAATATTTTTCAACTATTAAAAACAACTTAAAGCCAAATGGTATTGGAGCTATACAAGCAATAGTTATCAAAGATGAATTATTTGATAGATATAGAAGTAATGAAGATTTTATTCAAAAGTATATATTCCCAGGTGGTTTTCTTCCTTCGTTACAATCAATCAGAAACTATTGTGAAGATGTTGGACTAGAACTGACTGATTATAACTCTTATGGAACACATTATTCAAACACCTTAAAAACTTGGAGAGAAAATTTTATAAAATCTTGGAACGATATTTCAAAACAAGGGTTTGATCAGTCATTTAAAAAAATATGGGATTTTTATTTCTCATACTGTGAAGCGGGTTTTAAAGCTAAAAATATTGATTTGATACAATTCTCTTTATGTAATAAGTAACAATATGAGAATAATATTAATAATACTTACTTCATTTTTAATAACCAGTTGTTCAGGAAACAGTATGAAACCAACAGATTTTAAAGATCAAAAACCAAGACTAATTATTGAAGATTATTTGTCAGGAAATATTAAAGCTTGGGGTATTTTACAAAACCGATCAGGTAAAGTTACTAGACAATTTTCAGCTGATTTAAATGGCAAATGGGATGGAAAACAATTGATATTAGATGAGAAATTTAATTGGTCAGATGGTGAAATTCAAACGAGACAATGGAAAATAAATAAAATAGATGAACATAATTACGAGGGAACCGCAGGAGACGTTGTTGGAACAGCAAAAGGTTTTTCTTATGGTCCAGCTTTTAAATTTGAATACGTACTATTGGTACCTGTGAAAGGAAAAGAAATTAAAATTACATTTGACGACTGGATTTTTAAACAAGATGACAGAGTTGCTATCAATAGGGCAACAATGACTAAGTTTGGAATTAAAGTAGCTGAACTTACAGTTATGTTTGTTAAAGATTAATTGCTATAAATATGAAATTTTTACGAGTCGGTAAAAAAGGTCATGAAATTGTTGCAGCTTTAAGCAAAGATAACAAAATTAGGAACTTATCTTCTTTTATCAAAGATTTAAATCCAGAAACAATTAATTTAAATTTACTAGATGAATTTAAAAAAATTGATTTACAAGATCTTCCTATAATAAATCCCTCAGAAAGAGTCGGAAGTTGTATTTCTAGGCCTGGTGATTTTTTAGCTATAGGTTTAAATTATAAAGCTCATGTAACAGGAACCAATTCCAAATTACCTGCTGAACCTATTCTTTTTAATAAGAGCACAGGATGTTTACAAGGTCCTAATGATCCAATAATAAAACCAAAAAATTCTATGAAATTAGACTACGAAGCAGAGGTAGGAATGGTAGTGGGAAAAAAAGGAAAATACATTAAAGAAGAAAACGCTCATGAATATGTATTAGGTTATTGCATTGTAAATGATGTATCTGAAAGATCATGGCAAAAAGAAAGAGGTGGCCAATGGATAAAAGGTAAGTCAGTAGCTGGAAATTGTGGGCCTCTACTAGTTACAAAAGATGAGATAAATAATATAAATGACATAAACTTAATTTTAGATGTTAATGGAGAAAGAAGACAAACAGGAAACACAAGTAGAATGATTTTTAATTTTAATTTTTTAATTTCACATATAAGTCAATTTATGGTTTTATATCCCGGCACTATTATAACAACTGGTACTCCAGCGGGAACTGCAATGGAGATGAAAGAACCAAAATTTTTGAAAGAAAAAGATAAAATTCATATAAAAATTGATCATCTTGGTGAACAAAATCATATAGTTGTTGGAGAATAAATTTTAAAATTACCTTTTAACTAATTTATCTATTAAAAATAAATAAATTCTATAAGGAAGTATTCTTAAAAATTTTAAAAATAATGTTAATTCTTTAGGAAAATGAATTTCGAAAGAATTACTTTTTATCAAACCATTATACATCTTATTAGCTGCAAACTCTGCTGTTTTAATAAACGGCATAGGAAACTCATTTTTATCAGTTAGTGGAGTTTTTATGAATCCCGGTGAAATTAATGAAATTCTTATATTATATTTTTTAAAATCAAAATATAAGCTTTCTGCAAGATTAGTTAACGCAGCTTTTGATGGACCATAACCACTCGAGTTAGGAAGGCCTCTGTAAGCAGCTATAGAAGAAACAATAGAAATATGCCCATTTCTTATGTTCTTAAAATATTTTTCTACGGCTTTAATACAATAAAGTACACCAAAAAAATTAGTCTCCATTACAAATTTATTTTGATTAACATTAATTTCTTTTTCTAATTTTGGATCATAAGTTCCACTAGAAAACACGCATAAATTAATGTTTTCAAAATCCTTAATAATTTTTGCAAAGACATCATTTATTTCATTTTGATTAGTCACATCTAAAGGATAGGAAAATATATTTTTATTATTGGCCATTTCATCCAAAATTTCTTTTCTTCTAGCTGATACCGCCACTTTCCATCCTTGAGATGCAAACTTTTCAGCAAGAGCTTTACCAATACCGCTACTTGCACCAGTAATCCAAATTTTTTTCTGATCTTTTATCATAAATTAGTTATATCTTAATATATGACTAAAAATAAATATTTTTCATTATTCTTAATACTTTTTATTACCTTTATTGCATCAGCTATTGGAGGTTTTACAACTGCCTCCTTTAAAGAGCCGTGGTATTCACAAATAATTTTACCAAGTTTTAATCCACCAAGCTGGGTTTTTGCACCTGTATGGACAATACTTTATATCATGATGTCAGTCGCAATTTGGAAAATTTGGATTGACACATTTGATTTAAAGTTATTAAAAATTTATTTTATACATTTATTTTTCAACGGATCTTGGAGCATAGTTTTTTTTGGTTTTCATCTAATCGGTTTAGCTTTAATTAATTTGGTTTTAATTATAATCTTTATTGTTGTACTAATGAAAATATATAAAACCAAAAATAAAGTTAGTTTCTATATAATGATACCTTACCTTTTATGGTCAAGTTATGCATTGATACTCAACATTTCAATTTTTCTATTAAATTAAAACCATTGCTTAGGATAATTACTTTTTAAAATATACTTGTTTATGATTACAGAAAGAAAAATTATCACTATTGAACCTACCGTAACTGGGAAAATAATATAATCTACAGATACATCTGCGAATAAAGCAATTAAAGGATTAGATGCAGCTGGGGGATGAATTACTTTAAAATATATCATTAATGTTACAGTAAGCCCAACTGCAAGACCTAATGTAATAAATGAAATGCCTATAAATTCATTAAATAGTATTCCAACTGTTATACCTAACAAATGACCAAAAAAAATGTTCCTCGGTTGAGCAAATTCACTTTTATAAAAAACCATAACAATTAAAGTTGTTGAACCAAACGAAAACATCAACCAAAAACCTGTGGATGTTTCAAAGCTTAAAAAAGCAAGAACAGCTATAATTATTGAAGCTGACAAGCCTGCTACAATAGGTTCAAATCTTTTTAAAATTTTCATATATATTTTTTCTTTAATTACGTTATATACAATTATGGATTATAAAAAATTATATAACTTTTTAAAAAATTTACCTTTAAAACTTAATACTTTCTATAAAAAGAAATCAAATACAGCAATAAAAGTAGAAAATAAATCTAAATCTTCTAAAAATTTTGATCCTGTAACTAATTTAGATAAGGCTTTTGAAAAATATATAAGGTTGATAATCACAAGAAAATTTCCATTAGACTCTATTATAGGAGAGGAGTTTGCAGATAAACGATCCTCTAATAATTATAAATGGTCTATTGATCCAATTGATGGAACAAGAGCTTTTGTTATAGGTGCTCCCACATGGTCTAATTTAATAAGCTTGTCTTATAAAAAAAAGTCTATAATTGGTTTAGCTAATTTTCCAGATTTAAATAAATATTATATTAATGATAAATTAAGATCTTACGTATTTAATAATAAAAAAAAAACTATTTTAAGATCTTCAAATAATAGTAATTTAAAAACAATTAAAATTATAGGCAACTTCCATGGGACCTTAAGCTATGAAAGACAGCGTAAAGTAATTAAAAAATTTGGATGGTCATTTAGACTTGCAGGCTTTGATGCATTAAACTATTGTTTATTGGCAGAAGGTAAAGTAGATGCTGTAATCGAAGCTAATTTAAAACCATATGATATTTTACCTCTAATACCTATAATAAAGAATTCTGGAGCAATTGTTACTAATTGGAGAAATGAACCTGCTGAAACAGGTGGAAATATTTTAGCAACTTCTAATCGAAAACTTCATAAAAAAATACTAAAATTACTTAAACCATTTGCAAAAAAATAAAATGATTTCAAAATTTTTAAATAGAGTATTTAGAGCAATAAAAATTGATATTGAACTTTATGAAGAAGTTGAAAAAGATAAGAGTGCAACAGTTCAGGCAGGTGTTGTAGTGATTTTATCTAGTATGGCTGCAGGCATTGGAGCGCTTCAACTAGGTGTATCAAATTTTTTACTTGCACCAGCAATGTCCCTATTAAGCTGGTATGTATGGGCTTATGTAATTTATTTTGTAGGAGTAAAATTATTTGGAGGAGCTAAAACAAAAAGTAATCACGGCGAACTTTTAAGAACCATTGGATTTTCAAGCGCACCAGGATTAATAAGAGTATTTGGAGTAACCCCAGATCTTATGACAGTAACTTTTATTGGTTCAGCATTTTGGATGCTTGCTTGTATGGTCGTAGCAGTTAAATCAGCTTTAGACTATGATAGTATGTGGAAAGCTTTTGGAGTTGTAGTTGTTGCATGGTTATTTCAGGCATTTTTTCTATTTTTAGCATTAGTGTTATTTAAAGGTATTTAGATAGGGAATATCGTTTTAGCTAAATTGCAGCTGCTACATATTTTATAACTATGCATAATGAGGTTTTGTTTAACACTTTCATCTTCTTTTTTACATTCTTCACAAATATTATCAAGTTTTTCGTTATTATTTTCTAAGACAATATGATCATCGTTTTTCATAATAATTAGGATATCATAAACTAATGAAAAAAGTTTTAATAATTTTAATATTTTTTTTTCACATTAATTTGTACTCAGAGGAGAATAAAAAAGTCTATTTTGCTGGTGGATGTTTTTGGTGTATGGAAGAGTCATTTGATCAAATCAAAGGTGTAATCTCTGTAGTATCTGGTTATTCAGGAGGACATGTAAAAAACCCAACATATGCAGACGTCGTATATACAGACTCTGGCCATGTTGAGGCTGTAGAGATTACATACGATCCAAAAGTAATAAAATATGATAAATTATTAGATGTTTATTGGAAAAATATTGATCCTTTTGATGCACAAGGTCAATTCTGCGATAAAGGAAAGAGTTATAGATCGGTAATATTTTTTCAAGATAAAAAACAAAAAGATCTAATTAATGATTCATTAAAGAAATATGAAAAAATATTCAATAAGAAAATTGTCACTTTAGTTTGGAAATTTGAAAAATTTTATAAAGCTGAAAGTTTTCACCAGGATTATTATGAAAATAATTTCTTAAGGTATTTAATGTATAAAAAAGGATGTAAAAGGGAGGAAAGGTTAGATAAAATATGGAATTAAAAAAAATACTAAGCGCAGTAATATTTATTTTATTTTTTAATTCTACAAATGCTGAGTCTATAGCTCCAAATAAAAAATTATTACCGTATGATGTAATTAAAATTCAATTAGAAGCTTTAAAAAATAATAATAAAAATGATGATGGAATTAAAATTACTTGGCTATTTGCTCACCCAGATAACAAAAAATTTACTGGTCCTTATGAAAGGTTTAGAATTATGATTTATGGTCAGCAATATCGTCAACTGTTAAACCACGAATCACATAAAATTAATTTAGTGATGAACACGCCTAATAAATATATTTATAAAATTCAAATTTTAGCAAAAGATAAACAATTGTTATTTTATGAATGGCATGTACAAAAAGCCACTGAAGAAAATTGTATTGATTGCTGGTTTACTTCTGCGGTTTCAATTCCTATTGATCAAGGAAATACCATCTAATGAAAAGACCTCCATACCCTTATAGAATATTAATAATCTTTTTAATACTTTGCATCATACCAATAGGAGCAACACATTTTGGATCGATTTATTTGGGATTAAAAAATGGAATTCTTTTAGGTTTCTGTGTTGGAATACCATGTGTAAGTTTTGCTTGTTGGAAACTGTTTATAGATGGATGGAGAGATGAGGATGAGGAATGAATTTTATAAAATCAAGAAAAGAAGCCTTAGCTGTCTTAGAAAATTATCTAGAAAAAGATATTTCCAATTATACAGCTCAAAGAAATTTTGATTTTGGACCACGAAGTAGAAAAAATATTTCTTGTTTATCACCTTATATAACTCATAGATTAATATCTGAGTATGAAGTGGCAAAGAAAGTATTAAGTAAATACCCTTATCAAAAAGTAGAAAAATTTATTCAAGAAATATTTTGGCGAGTGTATTGGAAAGGATGGTTAGAACTAAGACCTAAGGTCTGGACAGATTTCATAGAAGATTTAAAAAATATTGATAATTCTAATGAATATGAAAAAGCAATAAACGGTGAAACAAATATAGATTGTTTTAATGACTGGATTAAAGAGCTTAAAGAAAATAACTATTTACATAATCATACAAGAATGTGGTTTGCGAGTATCTGGATATTCACCTTAAAACTACCTTGGCAAAAAGGTGCAGAATTTTTTTTAAGAGAATTGTATGACGGTGACGCCGCTTCAAATACCTTGAGTTGGAGATGGGTTGCTGGAATTCAAACTAAAGGAAAGAATTATATTGCTCAAAATTGGAATGTAAATAAATTTACTAACAACAGGTATAATAATCTTAAATTTAATGAAAATCCTCAACCTATTATTGACAAAAGAGAGTACAAAATTTCACCCATAAGTATTGATAATAATAAAACAAAATCAGATACATTAATTTTTTTTGAAAATGAATTAGACTTTCAAAGTTTTAAAGTTGATATCTATAAAAAAATTTATTGCGTTTTGTTATCAAATGAAGAACGGCAAATTGAATTAGGAAATAAAGTATTAGAGTACAAAAAAAATCTAATCAAAAATCAGGTACAAAATTCAGACTTAAAAATTGAATTTATTGGTGGAAAAAAATTTATTGAATTATCAAGTAATGAAAAAGACTTTAATGTTATTTATCCTTCAGTTGGAGAAAATTTGTCATTTCTGAAAAGAGTAATTAAGAAAAATAATTTGATGGTCAATTATGTAGCTAGAGATGAAGATAAATATTGTTGGCAGTTTTCAAATAAAGGTTATTTCAATTTTAAGTCAAATATTCCCAAAATTTTAACTCAGTTTAAGCTAAATTAATTTTATTACCGGAGCATCTTTTTGAACAATATTTTACATTTGTCCAATTAAGTTTCCATTTTTTTCTCCATGTAAAAGGTCGTTTACAACTTGAACAAATCTTTGTCGGCAAATCTTTTTTTTTCATTCTTTAAGGAGATGCTTATTTTTTAGAAATAAAAAATATGCTGCTATTTCATAAAAGATCTTTAATAAAAAAAACATAGGTTTGTTATTAAATAACTTATATAAAAAAATATATTTAGGTATATTTTTCCAAATAATTAGAAATACTTCCGCTCCTTCAATCAATTTACCATCTTGAATAATATGCATTCTTCTTAAAAGCTGCTCGTATGATTTTGAAGTTATTTTTTGCGCTTCCTTATTGTTTGTAATATCTACCCATTCAATATCTTCATTAGAATGTTTTTTATAATGATTAATTTCAGCTCTACAAATATTGCATGAATTATTAAAAAAAACCTTTTTTTTCATTTATTTCCTTACACCCCAAGCTTGATAAGTATTTAGTGATTTACTGCAAAGTTCTAGTGATAAATTTCTCATTAGATGAATTGGGGATCCACCGCCACCTTTCTTAGATTTTTCCTTATCAACAGTTAGACATAATTTTCTATTATTAATCAAGCGAATTTGATTTTTTTTAGACCATTCAAAATTTTGAAGTTTGTTACGATCACATTTTCTTAGTCTTAAATTTTTAGATGGTGCAAGGGATGACGCTTCCATACAAACGTTAAAAGATTGTAAAAGAAATTGGTTCTTAGTTAATTTAAGAGAATTAAAACCTTGGTCTGGAGAGATTTCTCCTTGATAAGAATAGCAGGTGTGCGCTTGAAGTCCTTTTTTGATTTGTGCTTTTAATTTATGACCTTTTATATCAATACAAAAACCTCTTGGATCATCTAATTGGTTTAACAAATAAACCTCAACACTATGATCAGCCTGAGATGGGTTTGTTAACAATAAAGCCAGGGCTATGATTAGTAAAATTTTTTTCATCTAATTTGTATTCTCCTTAATAAATTTATCTGCAGCTTTTAATATTCTAGCTTTTCTTTCTTTATTCATTTTTTCAGAAACTCTTACCATCATAGCAAGTCTAGGATTTTTTGAGAAAAATTTTTTATTTTTATCTATAAATCTCCAGTAAAGTCCGTCCATTACATCACACCAAGGGCCTTTTTTAAAATGCATCATTTTTAGAAAATAACTTGAGCCACATATGTAAGGCTTTGTGGCAAATATTCCTCCATCACTAAACAAACCCATTCCATAAACATTTGGAGCCATGACCCAGTCAGAGGAGTCCACAAACATTTCCATAAACCATTTGTAAACTTGCTTAGGGTTAATTTCACACAAGTTCATAATATTTGCTAAAATCATAAGACGTTCAATGTGATGTGACCAACCATAATTAACAGCATTAGATATAGCATAATCTAGCGGAGGTAATCCTGTGTTTCCTTTATACCAATTATTTTTCATTTTTCTTTTGTGATTAAAAAAATTAGTTTTTTCTAAACGTTCATCAAAATTTTGATAAATTCCTCTCAT
>MDTB01159570.1_pt1 | contig 12047 bp, 14 predicted proteins | sample 811161 | NCBI WGS metagenome assembly MDTB01 (sample SAMN05326650, study PRJNA326480) | marine metagenome | isolation source: seawater | place: Mediterranean Sea | collected 2009 | reverse complement strand
CTAAAAATATATTTTTTAAATAGTAGCAATAAATTCCCAGTTTAGTTCCTGACATATTTTTTTCCATATTTCATCTTGTTCAATTCTTTTTTCCCTGTCTTTTAACATTGGAAAATAAGGTAAAAATTCTGTTTTATCTAATAATTCACAAAGTTTATACACAGTATAATAATAATTTAAAAAATTAACTCTATCATCCGGACAAAATTTCGCATATGGAGCTTGAATTTCCATAAATAAATTACATAATTTATCTTCCAATTCTTGAGTCATAACAGGTGGTTTAATACCTAATTTATCTTTAATAAATGGAATGTGTTCATAATATTTATTGTAACCTAACTTTTTTAAGATTTCTTTAGCCTTTTTATTATTTAAATGTTTTGTTTCAATACGCTCTTTCTTAATTTGATTTTTAATGTTTTCTAAAACTTCTTCAGGAATTTGAGTAGTTTCTTTTGCTTGAAATTGAGCTAATATTTCTCTAAAATGATTAATTCTTTTATAAGCATAAAAACAGGCCTCTTTTGGAGGTTCTTTATAAGATGGTTTTTCATTTTCAACCAAATAAGGAATATGTTTATGACAAACATTACAAACAATAATACCTTCATGATCTATAGGAATCATCTCTCCTTTTTTACAATATTGACATATATCCGTTTCAAATATGTATTTATTTATGTCTATAAAATTCTCATCTAAATTGCATAAATAATTTTGAATTGTATCATTATTTTTGCTTTGTTCTGTATCATCATTACTATTGTCGGCAATCTTAAAAAAAGAATTTAATAATTTTGTTTTATTGTTGTCAAGAGATACTTCTTTTTTATTTTCAAAATATTCAAATATATATTTATTATTATCTAAGTAATAATTTTTTTTATTTTTTTTAAAATCTACTATTTTTTTGTTTATTTCTTGAATATTATCTTTTATTTCTAGATCTTGTTCAATAGAAATAGAAGGATCTTTTAGCAAGTTTTGTAACAATTTTTTCTTAGCTCTAAGTTTAGGAAGTATTTCATTTTTTTCGTTATCAAACTCTTTTTCAATTTCTTTATGTTTACTATCTAATGTAATTATGCTCTTTTCATCTAAAACTATTTTTTTATTAGTCTTATGTTTAAATGAAGGCATTTTTAGAATATAAAATAAATATATATTTAATATTTAATTTCCATTAATACTAAGTTATATTTTTTATAAATTTATAAAAATAATAAATAATGAAGAGTGAATTTATATCTGAAATTAATGAAATCGATGAAAGAAGTATGAAACTAATGAACTATTTACACGAATATTTAGAAAATAATTGGCAAATTTGTAAAAAAAAGAATTGTTTTGTTATAAAAAATAAAAAATAATAAAATATATTTATCTAGCACCTCTACAAATAGCATTGATAAAACAAAAAGTCAATTGATTTCAACATTTTTATATCATGTTTTAAACAAAGGATGGACAATTAAAAAACAGGAGAATCTGTACATTTTATTTAAAAAACATGAAGGAAAAAAAGAATTTTTTTCCGAAAAATTTTTATCTACATTTATTAAGGATATATTATCACAATAATTAATTTTTTAAACATTATTGTAATAATTAATATTAATTCAAAAAAAAAAAATCTTTAGCAATATTATAAACCATGGGAGGCGGATTAATGCAACTTGTCGCTTACGGTGCCCAAGATGTATATCTTACGGGTAACCCTCAAATTACTTTTTGGAAAGTATCTTATAGACGTCACACAAATTTTGCTATGGAATCTATTGAGCAAACATTCAACGGACAAGCCGATTTTGGAAGAAGAGTAACATGTACCATTAGTAGAAACGGTGATCTTGCATACAGAACATACTTGCAAGTAACTCTTCCTGAAATTAACCAACAAATGGCTAATACTACAGGTGGTGCAGTATATGCTCGTTGGTTAGATTTCCCTGGAGAACAAATGATTTCTCAAGTTGAAGTTGAAATTGGTGGTCAAAGAATTGACCGTCAATATGGTGACTGGATGCACATCTGGAACCAACTTACATTGACTTCTGAACAACATCGTGGTTACAACAAGATGGTTGGAAACACAACACAATTAACATTCATCACTGATCCTTCATTCAACGATGTAGATGGACCTTGTGAATCCAACGCACCTCGTCAAGTATGTGCTCCTCGTAACGCTCTTCCTGAAACAACATTATATGTTCCTTTACAATTCTGGTACTGCCGTAACCCTGGATTAGCTCTTCCTTTAATTGCTCTTCAATACCACGAAGTTAAGATCAACCTTGACATCCGTCCTATTGACGAATGCTTATGGGCTGTATATACTCTTAACGAGGCTGAATGCAAAGCTAACTCCTCTGCTAAGGTAACCACAGCATACAATCAATCTCTTGTTGCTGCTTCCTTATATGTTGATTATGTATTCCTTGATACTGATGAACGCCGTAGAATGGCACAAAACCCTCACGAATATTTGATTGAACAACTTCAATTCACAGGTGATGAATCGGTTGGTTCATCTTCCAACAAGATCAAGCTTAACTTCAATCATCCTGTTAAGGAATTAGTATGGGTCGTTCAACCTGATGAAAATGTTGACTACTGTGCTTCTTTGGAATGTGGACAAACACTTTACAAAGTACTTGGTGCTCAACCTTTCAACTACACTGATGCTGTTGATGCTCTTCCTAACGCTATTCACTCATTCGGTGGACCTGAAGCTATTGCACAAACATCACAAGCCTATATTGATGATGAAGGATTATTCGAACAAGCTGGAGCTGGTGATGTAAATGCTTCACAATGGTGGAATAATCCTAATGGTACACCTTATACTTCTCCTAACTTTGGCCCTGCTAGTGGAACTCTTCAAAACTCAGGTGTATCTGATGCTGGAACATTTGTTCTTTCTGAAACCTCTCTTGACATGCACTGCTGGGGAGAAAACCCTGTTGTAACTGCCAAATTACAACTTAATGGACAAGATCGTTTCTCCGAACGCGAAGGAACTTACTTTGACCTTGTTCAACCTTACCAACACCACACACGCAGCCCTGATACTGGTATTAATGTATACTCATTTGCTCTTCGCCCTGAAGAACACCAACCATCTGGAAGCTGCAACTTCTCAAGAATTGACAATGCTACTCTTCAATTAGTTCTTTCCAACGCCACTGTTGAAGGAACAAAGACAGCCAAGGTTCGTGTATACGCTACCAACTACAATGTTCTTCGTGTTATGAGTGGTATGGGTGGTCTTGCTTACTCCAATTAAGCGTGTTACTTATATATTTTTTTACTGTTCTTATTTAACATAAAATATTAATTACTTTATCAATTAATATTTTTTAAAATGATTTAAAAATTGTAATCAAAATTATTATTATGGCTGATATCGCAAAAGAACATTTGTCTATAGTTGTATGTGGTCATGTAGATGCCGGAAAATCTACTACAACAGGCCATTTAATTTTTAAATTAGGTGGTATTTCGCAAAGAGATATGGAAAAATTGCAATTGGAGGCAGATGCCCAAGGAAAAAGTTCGTTTGCATTTGCTTATTACATGGATAAAGATAAAGCCGAGCGTGAGCGAGGTGTAACAATTAATTGTACTACCAAAGAATTTTTTACAGATAGTTATCATTATACTATTGTGGATGCACCAGGTCACAGAGATTATGTTAAAAATATGATTACTGGTGCAGGTTGTGCTGATATTGCTCTTTTACTAGTACCAGCTGAGTCAGGAGGTTTCGAAACTGCTGTTGCACGAGGTGATCATAGTACTGGAGAAATTCAAGGACAAACAAGACAACATGCAAAATTGCTAGGTCTTCTTGGAATTGAGAAATTAATTGTTGGAGTAAATAAAATGGATTCATGTGATTGGTCTGAAAAAAGATTTACTGAAATAAAAGAAGAAATGACAAAAATGATTCAACAATCTGGATTTAAACCTAAGCAAGTAGCTTTTGTACCATATTCTGGATATAAGGGTGAAAATCTTGTTGAAAAGACGGATAAAATGGCCTGGTACAAAGGATGGAAAGTAAATATTTCCAAGGATGAAACTGTTGAAGGATTTACTCTATATGATGCGCTTGAAAAAATTGCAAGACCGCCTAAGCGATTTCCTGAAAAACAGGTAAGGATACCTATTAATGGAGTTTATAAAATTAAAGGTGTTGGAGATGTTATTACAGGAAGAATCGAACAAGGAACACTAACAGCTGGTGATGTTATTAGAGTTGCTCCAAAAGGATTAGAAAATTTAAAAGTATTTAGCATAGAAATGCATCATAAATCTTGGGCTACAGCTAAACCAGGAGATAATGTTGGAATGAATATAAAGGGTTTGGATAAAATGAATATGCCGAAAGTAGGAGATGTTATTTCTTTACAAAAAGATCCTGTTCTAGAAGCAGTTGAAAGTTTTGTTGCCCAAGTTGTTGTACAAGAACATCCAGGACAGCTAAAACCAGGTTTTAGTCCATGTGTCCATGTTAGAACTGCAAAATCAGCATGTAAAATGAATAAAATTATGTGGAAAATAGGTAAAAAAACAGGAGATGAGAAACTAGAAAACCCACCTTTTTTAGAGCGTGGAGAAAATGCAGAAATTGAATTTATTCCTCAACAACCAATTTACTTGGAGTCTTTTGATGAATGTCAAGGATTAGGAAGAATTGCAGTGATGGATTCAAATCAATTGGTTATGCTGGGTAAAGTTATCAGTGTAAAATATAAACCCTATAAAAAATAAGTTAAAGATTTTTTTTATATAAACATTAATGAATTGGATAAAACTATACAAATTTTCTTTTACAGGATATGTATCTGGGTGTATGTTAGGTTATATAATACATAAATTATCTAGAAATAAATATGAAATACACTACAAAGAACATTATCCTAAGTATACTTTTAATGATTTTTTTAATAATAATATTGGTTACATGGGATTAATTTATGGTACATATTTAGCAGTTAAAAATTAAATAATAAATTTTAAAATATTTATTATTTAACATATTTATTATTTAACATAATTAATACAATATTCAATTATATCATCATTTAGAATTGTTTTTTTTAGCTCTTTTTTAATGCGAATACTTTTTATTTTCATAAAAATTTTTACTATTTTTTCCATATTTTTTAATTGATTGATACAGCTTAATACAGACATTAAATCACTATTAAAAACAGAATTAGATTCTCTTTTAATATGTGCATCTTTTAACAATTCTAAAAATTCTAATGATAATTCACAGTTTTTATTTACTACATGTCCTGCAAGTATATAATTATTATTATGGCATTTTATACTTTCTTTGTAATATTGTTTAATTATATCCATGTTAACAGAATTAATTAAATCATATTCATATTTATTTTCAGGGTTAAAATAATAAATAGACTCCAAACATATTTTATTTAATATGTGATGCATACAAATATATTCAATAAAATATTTATATTAATTCTTTTAAATATTAAACTAAACTCTTTTAATCAAATTATCGGCGACGATTCGATTTTCAACGATTTTTTTTTGTTTTTCTAATCTTTTTAGACTTCTTTGCTTTTTTTCCTTTTTTTGTTGATTTCTTATTGGAACGCGTTTTTCGTTTTCTACCTCCTTTAGGTGCTTCATGACCAAATGTGTCTGGGCCTGTTGTATGATTTGAAATAAATCTATTCATATTACTATCCATTGTGGGTCGTAATTTATTAAATATTTCATTTTTTATTTCTTCAGAATATTTTTCATCTTTTCTTATATCGTCAAGAATACTCACTTGGTCACCCATGGTTCTAGCATTTTGTAAGCTTGTTTTGTAGTCATTTATTACATTTTCTAATTTCTTGGAACTTATATTAGTCTTAGGCATAATATATATATAACCAAGATTTTTTTTATTATTTTCTAAAGAACCTTTTTACATTAAAAAAATATTGAATAAATATATATGAAAGGAAGAAATTTAGATTATGGACATATGTACGAAGGAAGAATGATTCGTAAAGAATTGGATCATATTGAAAAAATGGCTAAAAAATTTCATGACGCTCTTCACGATAAAGATGATCTACCCGAATGGGTAAACAAAAAAGTATTTTTAGCAAATTATCAACTTCAAACAGCTTACAACTATATTCATAATAAACTAAACCATAGATCACACACAAAGAAAAATAAAAAAAGAAAAACAAAAAGCTACTATAGCCGTAAAAAATAAAAACCATATAAAAATATTCATATCCCAAAAACTTATTTTCCACATTTGACAACATACTAAAGGAAAAAATATAATTTTTAATGCTCCTATTGGTGAAAAATAAGAATTATTTCTGAACCAAATGTTTCCAATTTTAGGATGAAACTGAACATAAAGTAAATACAAATATATAATGATAAAAAAACAATACACTAAAATAAAAATCATTTTTCTAATCCTATTATATAATGAGCAATTTTTCAACAACTTTAGCTTTATTTTTAATGACTATTTTATTTATGTTTTTACTCCAAGTTTTACCAGGAAATATGGAATCTTTTAAACTTAGAACCAAAAAACTAAAAAGATAAATAATTAGCCATAATCCAGAACATTTTTATTATTAATATATTTTATAATGATGTACACAATAGATAATTATAAAATAACAGAAAATGAAATCAAAATTCTATTTGATGAGAGACAAAAAGATGTCGAAGAGCGAGGAGCACAACATTCAGTTTATGATCACAGTGGAAAAGTGGTAACATTAAAAAGAGCAACCATTTGGCACAAAAAGGGCAAATATGTTAAACCAGAATCTACGGAAAAAATAGATTGTACAATAGCTTAAATATATTTTTAAATTATTTAAAAAAAAATATTGTATACATATATAATGCAAATCTTTGTAAAAACACTTACAGGAAAAACAATAACTTTAGAAGTTGAACCAAGTGATTCAATTGAAAATATTAAACAAAAAATTCAAGATAAAGAAGGAATTCCTCCAGACCAACAAAGATTAATTTTTGCTGGTAAGCAATTAGAAGATGGAAGAACATTGTCTGACTATAATATTCAAAAAGAATCTACTCTTCATTTAGTACTAAGATTAAGAGGAGGTAATGATTGTGAATGTTGCAAGAAATCATGTAATTGTAATTCATGTGAATGCAAATCTTGTAAATGTTGTAAATGTTGTAAATGTTGAAAAACGAATTAATCGAGTGTTAAAGTGCATATATATTTAAAATTTATATTACAAATATATATACAAAATGAATAATATTCAAAGTAATATACAAACAATGTTAAAATATGAAATACCTTGGTGTAAATTTATGGGATTTTTTAATCCATATGTTGATCCTTTTGAACATTTTATATCAAAAGAAATTCCAGACTTTGATGGGCAAGCATTTTATAAATATACAAAATACAATTTTGTTTATGATAAACTTTGGATTAGTAAATCACAAGGATTAATGTGTGGAGAATTAGATAATTTAAAAGAAAATAAATCTATAAAACTACCTATATTTGTGAAACCTAGATGGGGACATGAAACCGCTTCTAGCAAGAACTGCTATAAAATAAAAAGTTGGGATCAAATAGAAAAATATAAACATATTCCTAATATGATGTGGTCAGAATTTATTGACGCAAAAGAACAAATGACAGATTATATTTTATTAAACGGAGTTATTGTTTATCAAATTACTTATATATACTCAGAATCACAAAATGAATTCATAGATGATTGGAAATACATTAGTCCAAAAAATAAACCTATACCATTAATTAATGATTGGGTAAATACTCATTTATCTGGTTTTACCGGTGCAGTAAATGTTCAATATAGATCAGACAAAATTATTGAAGTAGGATTAAGATTAGCAAGGGGAGGAGCCTATATTACAAGTACAAAAAATAAATATTTAATAGAAAATATTAACAGTGTAGTCGAAAAAGGAATATGGAATTATGATCAGCCTGAAAAATTAGATTTTGAACCTTTTTATTCTTTCAAATGTTACAGTGCTATACCAGCATTATATGTATTTCCACAATATTACATTAACTATTTAATGAAAAAATATGATGCAATGCCTTTTTATGAATATTATTTTGAACCATCTGGTAAAATGGGTCTTGTTGTATTTCAATTTATGCACAAGGATTTTAAACAAGGAATGAAAGCAAAAAAACATCTTGAAATGTTAATTTTTTATGTACAAATTTTATTTATACTTCTTTTTTTATTGGGAATCATCGTATCTTTACACAACAAATTACTTGGTCTTCTTATTATAGTTTTTACAGGACTATTTTTTAATACCAAGTTTTTAAATCCAATCGAAGTGCAAAATAGCCAATTTAAAGCTTTTAAACAATACATGAATTTATAGGAATTTCTGTTTTTAACATGTGTTGGTAACATTTAATTTTTAAATTATGAATTTCAAAATAAATATTCTTGTAACAAAATACATGTATCAATTTTAATCTTACAGATTCTATTTCACATTCTAACAAATTGTAATTATTTAAATAATTATTTTTTAAAACATCAAATCCTCTCACATATAACGAATCATTACAATTAAATAAAATTAAATCAATCTTTAATAAAATTTTTTTATAATAATCACATTTTATAATCAATTCTTTATAAAAGAATTCATACAATTGATATAAAAATCTTAATTTTGAACGAAACTTATTTATACTATTTACTTCTGTAAATGACAAAACTTCCTTATTATAAATACTTGATCTTTCTAACCAAGGTTTAGCTAAAAATATATATTTTTTATCAGTTTTATCCCAATAAAATTTTTTTTTTCCAAGAAAAGAAATAATATATTCTTCTTCAAATTCATATAATGTATCATAATAATGTATTTTATTATCTATTAAATTTTTTATATTACTAACTTTATTTCTTATGTTACTATTTTTGTGTAATTTAAAGTTTTTTAGATGTAATCCAATAGTTATAACTTTATTTTTACTTACATGAAGCAACTCTTTTGTTGAAGTTAAAATAAATTTTTCTAAAATATTAAAATATTTAAATATTTGATCGTCTTTTATAAAATAAATACTTTCCATACTACCAAACATATTATAATCTATTTCATGAAAATCGAAAATATTTTCAAAATTAATTTCTTGTGTTACTAAAGGCAAAGTCATTAATTTATATACTATATATAATATTATTATAAATAATATATACATCAATTTTTATGATTTTGTATATTAATTTTTTATATATTAAATTTTTATTTGATTATCAATACAATATTCTGAAAAAAAATACAAAAACTGAAATGGAAATGAAATTATTTTATATTGTATTACTAATGAAAAAATAATATAAGTAAATATAAATTTTACATAAAACATTGGTTCATTATTCATAATGGTATATAATTGTAGCCATTTTTAAGTTTATTTAAATAATCATTAAATAATAATTAAATAATCATTAAATAATCATTAAATAATAATTAAATTTCTGTTGTAAATAATCTATTCATATTATCAATTTCTGGATTAAAAGAAGACTTTTGAAATATTTTATCAATCAAATCATCATCGCGAAAACGAATACTATAATCTTTATTAATTTGATTTCTTCCTACTCTTCCCAAAGCTTGAATACATTTTTCTTGTGTCATGTTACTCAAATCTTTACTAATATATCCATGACAAAATTGATAGTTAGTTCCATATATATAATCTGTCGACCCAATAATCAAATATAACTTTTGATCCATTGCCAACTGTTTCATAATTTCAGTGTAGTCTTGATTATGTTCATTAGTAAAAACACCAATTCCCATTAATAGTAATAATTTCCAGTTGTTACTTACATTTAAAAGCATAATTTTTTCCACATCTTTTGGATCTATATCACTTGTATATTCATTTGTCACTTTATCTTTTTCTGCCCATTTTTTCAAGTGGTCAAATTTATTAGGTACAAAAACATTTGATAAAGAAACTACCTTTACTAATTTTGTTAATTCATCTATTTCTTTTTTCAATATTTTTTGATCACTAGTCAATGATTCTTTTTGCATTTTGTGTTCTTTTTCCATATCTTCACCTAATATATCTTCCAATTTGTTTTCTTTTTGCTTTATCATTTCAATAATTGAATTATTATGATCAATAGATTCTACTAATTCATTTAATGTTTTTTCAGGAATTTGACTAGTCTGTAATATAAATTTAGATATCTTTTCCACATCATTACCAAGAAATAATGTAGGACCATCCGTTAAAGTATGTGCGTCTTTTGTAGCAATATAACTTGAAGAAACATATTTGCTTTTTCTTTGTTGTTTAAAATAATCAGAAATTATTTGCCAATGCTCTTCTTGTATTTTGTCCAATACTTCCAAATAATGAAGTTTTATAGTATTCATTGTCAGATTGGATAAGTCATCATATTTATTTTTAATAATTAAATGATCCTCTTTAATAAAACTATTCTTATTAATAAAATCTAAAAACAAAATAACTTCGTTCAAATCAAAATATCGTAAAAGTGTCTTGTATTTTTTACAATGTAATACGCAATTTTTAAATTGACTAAAATCATTATATTTAAGATGTGGTAACTCAATTTCGTTATTTTTATTTATTATTGGAATAGATTTATTACAATCATGACTAATAATACTAGATATTAATGGAGAATATTTATCGTCCTGAAATCTAGCTGAAAAGTCTTGTATAGTTTCTTGTAAATCAGACTCTTGTGGTAAAGTTGCAGAAGACAAAACAATATTAGATATTGTATTTTTTTGCCATATTTCAGAAATATACTCATGATACTCGTGATTTTCATAATCTAATGTTATTGTGGGTTCATCCCAATATAATATTATATTCTCTTTTTTATGAAAAGAACACATATAATACATTGCACATAAATAAGACTTTATATCACAAATCATAATTTCAACATTAGAACCATTAGAGTTGTCGATTTTTTTCTGACCATTTTTATATTTAATATCTTGTCCTGTTTTTTCACTTTTGATATAATCACTTACTGAAAAATAATGTAATCGTATATCACGAACATCATGACATCCAAATGCAAATGCCACTTTTTTTCTTAAGAAAATAGCTGATCTAGCCAATGCTAAACCAACATGCCTAGCTGCGCATAAAAATATAATTTTATATTTTTCGGATAATCCTAATGGACTAATGGTTTTACCAGTACCCGTAGGTGCAATATAAAGTATTAATTTAGGATTAGGTCTTTTACACAATGTAAACAATTCTTTTTGATGATCATACAATGATACATCTTTAAATTGTAATAACATTTCATTTTTTTCAAGTAAATCTGATCCTTGTAAAAATAACTTGTCTATATCTAATTCAACATAATAATCAAGTAATACTGCATCAATAAATTCATTTACTTTATTATTAATGTGTTTAATTTTCAAATTATGTAAATTATATAGCGTATAATAGTATTTATTAAATTTTTTCACATCATCCTTGTAAAAATATTTCATCATTTTTTCACATATATACAACAAGTAATATTCAAATATAAATTTTTTCTTTTCTTCTACTACTTTGGCAAAATTATCTAATTTTATTTTTTCTACAGAATTTATTCTTTGTATTTTTTCAAAAATTTTACTTGTAAACTCAAAATCATAGGTTTTTATTAATTTTTTAATTTGTTTATCAAAATAAAATTTATATAAATGTGACATAACTCCCTCGTTAGGTTCTAACCGTAAGAAACCTATCATAGATTGATTTCGATTATGTGATAAATTTACATCATGAAATCCTTCTTTGATTAATTTCAAAATTTCATATTCTTTATCACTTATTGGTAACTCTGTAAAATCCCATTCGGTCTTTGTTAATTTACTTTGATTTAAATCCATTGTATGTATTTTTTTGTTTTATTATTTTTATGTATTATATATTCAATTTTATATAAAATTGAAAATGTAAATTAATAATATAT
>MDTB01209959.1_pt1 | contig 12048 bp, 28 predicted proteins | sample 811161 | NCBI WGS metagenome assembly MDTB01 (sample SAMN05326650, study PRJNA326480) | marine metagenome | isolation source: seawater | place: Mediterranean Sea | collected 2009 | reverse complement strand
TGTAGCGTTTGTAGGCTTTTCTGTATGGGTCTTGATGATAAGTGAGTCTATCTTGTTGGCCAAAGTCCAGAACGAAATGCAAGCCGCCCTCGATGGCCTTAGCAGAAAGAAGGAAAGGGAGGTAGAGGAAATTCTAAGTTATCTCAGGCAATCAAAGATCGTTTCAGGTCAAAACCCTTTAGACAATCTAGAGTCTGCGACTAACTTTATGATGGCACTGGGACATCCTTCTTTTCTTCTCGGGCCTTCCTTTGGTATCGTCCGCGCTAACGAAAAATTTACCGATTGTCTTGGACTACAACCCGGATCTCTCGATGGTCGCCCAGCTCACGAAATAAATGACAGTGTCGTCATGTCGGCAATTGGCAACTTGGTAAATCAACCGGAGCACAAGGATACCCCAAACTTATCTCTTCGCTATGCCTATAAACATAAAGACGGATCTAATATATTCGGCTCTTTACATGTAGTAAAAATGATTGATGGCTGTTTCTTTATGGTATTTCATCCCGACAAAGCGCAGATCGTAAGCCAAGAAGAACTAGAAGATATGCTGAGAATAGATTGAAAGACAAACTTTAAATAAGTTTTTTACACTAGTTAAATTGTGGAAGACTTTAAGAAAGGAGACATAGTTTGGCTTAGAGATTATCCTTTTGGGTCCCCAACTAACATATATGGTAAAATAGTGGGGATTCTAAATAAAGATTTTTATAATGTTTACTTGCAATCTGGCCTAAATGAGGGTACAATAATAAAGTACAAATGGTACAGATTATTATTAAAAGAAAGGAAAAGTCCAAATGTCGAAGAAAACTCGTAAAGGTGCTGGATACTCTTGGGGAGATGAAAAAGATTTCAACTACAAGGGTGTAAGCACACATAGAACGACTAGAGGATTTAGTGTGGATAATTTAGATACTAAGGATATCGCGCAAGCTGAAAACACTTACGAAGAAGTGTTCATTAGGGTAAGGCAGCTTCTAACAGATAAGCCATGGTGTTGTGATAGCCGAGAAGATGTATTGACCATTTGTCAAACTATTTCTGATTCTTTAAAGGAGAATCTCTTGATCAAGAAGGACTAAAAATGTTTACTAAAGGCGAAATGGTAAAGTGCATTGTTGATTATGATTTGTTTGATTATAATATCAATGGCGAACAGGGCTGTTATATTAGACATTCAGAAATGAACAATAAACATATTATTTATTTTCCCTGTAATGGCGAATGGGCCGAGTTACCAGAGAGTTCCTTCGAGCTAGTGAATAAACCAGGATATATTTCAAGCAAGTTTAAAAAATTTATTAAAAGAGTTAAAGTTCTTCATTACACAGAAGAAGCTGCATAAGAAAGGATTTAAATATGAAAGTAATCAGTGTAATTGTTTTGTTGTCGTTTTGTCTAACAGGGTGTCCTGGAGTTGTTAATGACTCCAGCAACACCGCGGCCCCACCAACCGGTGGCGCAGATGGCGCGGGTGGTGCCGATGCCGCAGGAGGCGCTGGTGGAACCGGTGGAGCAGGCGGTGCCGGTGGTGCCGGTGGTGCTGCTGGTGCCGGTGGCTCTGGTGGCTCTGGTGCCTCTGGTGCCTCTGGTGGCACAGGAGGCGCTAGTTAGCGAACTGACTTACAAATAAACAAGGAGGGCAGTGCATGCGAGGAAGACTAGAAAAAGTAATAGAACGTGTCTTAAGAAGGTACGCTTCTTTCTTAGTCGAAGAAGATATAATAAGATTGACGAAGCATCTATCTCACGCTATAGTTGCAGAATCGTATTCTGATCCAGTTGAAAAAACCTAGAAAGAGAAAGATAAGTTGAAAAACCCAGTCTTTAAAATTTTCACAGGGCCAATGTTCGGTGGGAAAACTACAAAACTATTAGCATCACTTGAGAGATACAAGTATCAGAAAAAGAAGATTATACTTTTTAAACCTTGGATCGACGAAAGATACTCAAAAAAAGATGTTGTCACTCATGATGGTCAGCATTGCCCTTCTTGTTTAATCAAGCGTGGTGAAGAAATCGTAGAAAAATCAAAACAATACGACGTTGTTGCAGTAGACGAGGTATTTATGATACCTGGGTCTGCAAAAGCTCTAATCAAGATTTTTACAAGCGGCAAGAGTATTTTGGTTTCTAGTTTACAGTTATCTTCCAAGCCAAATCCATTGCCAGAGATCAAAGACATTCTTCCATACGCAACGCATATAGAAATATGTCCAGCAGTATGTTCAATGTGTGATGCTGATGCGTATTACACTAGAAGGAAGATAGACGCCGATGGTGTTGTTCAGGTCGGTGGTGCAGAAATGTACGAGCCTCTTTGTTTTTATCATTACAACAAAATGGTTGAGTTTTCAAAATGAATAGACAAATAAAACCAGGAAACCTGGTTAAGATTAAAAGGGCTTCCTTGGGCTGCCCCGCTGGCACACACGCCTTAGTTATAAAAGAAGAGCCATTTAAGCCTTTAGACTTTTACGATACAAGTCCACAATTTCTCTACACCGTACAAATATTGGGTACTGGGAGTCACGAAGTACTAGGTTTCAACGAGCGTTGCTATCGTTACGAAGATTTAGAATTAATAAGTTAAATAAATGCTTGACTTTGTTGGCTTTTTGGTGTATCGTATATATATAAGCAATGGAGGAAACCATGAAGATTGGCGATATGGTCTATAACCACAGAACAAAAAAGCCTTGTATCATTACTAAGATTGGCAGCCGTATGTTCAATCACGGTCGAGACGAGGGGACTAACATTGTGACTATAGTTAATGTTGGAGAATCACACACTACTTTTGCGTTAATGGACAGACTGGAGCTAATCAGTGCCATCGATAATAACTGACATTGAAGGTGTATTCGAGAGAATGAAGCCAGTTGAGCAAGAGATGCTCGACCATGACTTCGGTTTTTATACCTCTCTCAAAGAATATTACACTGACAATAGCTGCCTTAGTGATTCACAATTGTATCACCTAGAAAGATTAATATTTAAGTACAACCCTATCCGTATTGCTGAAGAAAAAGAGTTCGCTGAGAACTATTCAGCCGGCCATAGAGAGATAGCCTTACAAGTTGCAAAGTATTATGACGCACAATTTCCTAGATATTATGGTCACATTGTCGATATAGTCTTAGAAGATCCACAGGGTCATACTCTCACAGCAAATCAGTGGAACAAGATGTGCGAGAACAAATACGCTAAAAAGATTAGAAAAGCATATGACGATCCAGAAAAGTTCTCGATGGGCGACATTGTACAGATCAGACAGACCAACCGCATTGATATTGCGAACGGTGGAACCCGCCGTAGATCTCGCTTTGCCGAAGCAAATAAAACTGGGATGGTGCTTGAGGCAAACTCATTACCAATAACTCGGCCTGCAAAGGGCGCCCGTATATATAAGATACTACTTACTGATGATACCAGTCCGATTTACGCCCATGAATCAGACCTTAAAACCGCTAGGAGAACGAAGAAATGATTAAGCCAGTCATTAAAGCCATATCTTTTTTCTTTAAAAACGAAAGAATTATTTTAAATTGTAGAGCTGACGGCAAGTTTCGTGTCCCCGTCACAAGAAAGAGGGACACAGAACTTTCAACTAGGCATGAAAATTTAACAGCAAGGCAAGTGATCAACCACCAGATTATTAAGTATTGTGATCCAACATTATACTTAGAACGCAATGACAAGTTAAGAGTGTTTGAAGGTGGTGACAGTGGATATCTACCTGCCACTGCAGATGGTGTTATTTGTAAGCATGACAATCTTTTTAAGAAGAAAAGAAAAGTCATTCCAAAAAGTCTAAATATCAAAGCCAAAACAGGCACGACTATAAGGGACTCTTACGGAGACTATATGCAGACTGGCTTGTTTGGTGACTGGAACCATTACGATTCTGACTACGATGACTACGATGACAGCTAATTACAATAGGCCGCAGGCCGGCGATCAGGTATGGATTCAACCTAAAGATGCAAAGATACCTCTTGATCAGAGGATCCACGGTCTTATCCTTGAGGTTAAGCCTTCAAAAAGATCAATGCTTTGTGAGTTTTGGTATAAGGTCTTAGTTCAAGAAACAATAAAAGTACTTCCAGAAAGGTGTTTAACAAAAATTGAGTGATTTATATAATGTAAGAGTTGGAGATATGGTTTGGAATGTCCGCGAGGGGCACAGTGTTATGGGTCTGATTGTTAAGTTGACACCAAAATACGCACACTATGCAATCTGCGCCTGTAAAGGGGTTAAACCTCCCGGTCAAGAGAGCCATTTTATTACCCGTGGTCACAAAATCCGCAAAGATAAGTTATACTTGAACATAAAGAATGGCAACTTGTGCATAAGTTATGGTGGCGGCATCAAGAGGAGAAGAAAAATTATTGTTGGTGACAGCAACTCTTGTGTAACTATATAAAAAAGAGGCGTTAAATCTATGCAAAACTTTAGTGGTGTTTTGGCAAGGAAACAAGATCTTGAACCTGGTGATTCTGTTGAATTTGTGCCTCACTCTTTAATGGAGCTTAGGGTGTCCGCTGACGGTGGCGTGATTATATCTAGAATAGGACAAAATTGGTTCAGAGTTTCTGTTGATTGCGACAATCAAACTGACATTGTAGAGTGTCCCTCTCATATGCTGAAAAGAAGCATTGATGTTGGATGATATTTTAGAATCTGGTGATATTGTGAAAGTGACTGTTTCTAAGTATTTTGATATTTACAAAGTAGGCATTGTGTTGTATACTTATAATGATGGATTCGATGCAGTTGTTCTGTTAGATGATGGAACGCAGGTTGCAGAAAGACAAATCCATTTTGAAAAGCTATGAAGAGACAAAGATTTGACATTGGGGACTTAGTTGAGTATGATGATCCTGGCTCGACGACCGGTCGAGTGAGCCTGGTATTAGAACGAAGACCAATTAACCCCAACTTTTACAATACCGATAGAGACTATCATGTTGATGAATACAGATGCAAAATCAAGTTTATTGACACTGAATCAGAAGAGCCCAGATGGGTCAGAGCTAAGTGGCTAAAATTGTTGTCACAAGCTAGAGAATAATATTGACAATCCCACCATTTTCTGCTAATATATAAGTACAAACAATAACAATGGAGAAACGCCGTGAGTGTTTTTTGTGGATACTGTGGAAAGCGCGGACACAATCGTCTAGGCTGCCCAGAGAGAAAGAAGCGAGCCAGGGAAAATCCAGACTCTTGGATTGCTCATGAAGTCGCCTTGGAGGAAAAGCACCGCGCAGCCCGCGTTGCAAAGCGTACCTGCACGTACTGCTCTGAGCCTGGACACAACCGGAGAGGGTGCAAGACTTTGCAAGAGGACACTAATAGGATTGCGTATCGCACACGTCAATATCAGAATCAGTTTTTGGAAACTATTGAATCTGTCGGCTTGTCTGTCGGCGCTCTTATAGAGGTCGATAATACCTCAAGCTATTCAGAATCTAGGTGGCAAGAAACTAGTCTAATGATGATCCAGGGCTATTGCTGGAACGACATTACGTTTATTGCACAAGATGAACCTGAAAGCCTTGGCTGGTCTTCATGGTTTCAAATGCCGGTTTTGCAAGCGATAGTCTTAAATGTTAGTGGAATTAAAGATAACGAAAAGTGGCGATTTCCTAGACTGAATGACACACACAAATATTCTCTTCGCGATTTAATACACTTATTGCCAACACACTTGTTTAGTGAAAATATTAACCGCCTGGCTGCAGACGAACCTGACAGCACCAAGAATATAAGAATCATCAGCCCTGTCTATACTGACGGGTCACAGCAAAAAGTATTAGACGAACACCTTAAAAACAATCCTATACCAGAGTCAGTAAAGAGGACCTTTCATTTAGTTCATGACAGTCGAGAAACAGATAGATACTACAAGCAGAGAATTCCTCCAGACCATGGTTTTTGGAGGAATATTTATCCTGACAAATGGGACGACAAAGAGCAGTGCATGAAACCATGACAAGCAAGAACACCAAAGTTGTACCTTTAGAAGATATCCGAATGCTTATCGACCAAGCGGTACAAGAGTTAAGTGATAAGCCCATGCCATACTGGCAAGTTATGTGGGGAGGAAGCAGGGTGAAGACAAGAGAAGTGCTTGAAAAATTATATAATGACTTGGAGAACAAATGTCTTTAGCGCAACACGTACATAGAATGTGCAACGATGAACTGAATGGATTAGCAAGAAACAGGTATATTGACGCTGCAACGCAGAACGCAATTGCCGAGCACCCTTACAGGAGAGCAAAGGGGTATCTCGCGACGAACCCCAGCCTTGTTCCAGGCGTTGCAGAAAAACTGTGGAACATGAGAGGCTATACTTTAAAGTGTGACCTTATCGTCTCAGGCGCATATGATGATTCACCAGATAAATATAGAGAGCTTTACTATGATCACCAGTCAAGGTTTCGACGCTCACCTTATCGCGTGATAAGCACTTTCTTACGCAATTATCGCGGTTCCGGCGTCCGGTCGACACCTTCTGATCTTATTGAAGACATATACAGAGATCATTTGCAAAACCAAGACCTAACTTCATACTCTTATTTTAATAGAACTAGGGCGGAATCAATCTTGCGACACCCTAACTGTACTTTGGATGTAGCTGTGAAGATTTCTACCGTTGAAGATTCAAGGATTAGAAAGCTCGCTTTTGAGACTATTTCAAGGCTTACCCCATAAAAATTGTGTGTCATTTTTTTATTGACAAAATCTATCATCTGTGGCATACTATTTATACAAGATGAGCGAACAACTAACTGCATTCATACAAGGAGAAAATCATGGCAGTTGATTTCACTACATTCACTAACGTTGTTGATCACGTAACAGCAGTGCGTAAGCCTGTTCTATTGCGAGGTCGCCATGGCATTGGCAAGTCCACTGTCGTCTATCAGTACGCCGATAAGAAGGGCATGCCCGTTGTCGAGCGTCGAGCTTCTCAGATGACTGAGGGTGATCTGGTCGGCCTGCCTTCGATTAGAGGCAACAGCACAACTTTCAATCCACCGGATTGGTTCAAGCAAGCATGCGATGCACCCGTTGTTTTGTTCCTTGATGAGGTCGACCGTGCTACTCTTGAGGTTCGTCAGGGTATCTTTGAGTTGACTGACTCTCGTAAGCTGAATGGTCACACTCTACATCCTGAGACGCTTGTCTTCGCCGCTGTCAATGGCGGTGAGCACGGTGCTCAGTATCAGGTTGGCGAGATGGACCCTGCCGAGCTTGATCGATGGACCGTGTTTGATATCGAGCCAACCGTTGAAGACTGGCTTTCGTGGGCGAAGGATTCAGGTATTTCCAGCCAGACTTGGAACTTTATTAATCAGAACCGTGGCCACCTGGAGCACACTGATGATTTTGAACCAAACAAGGTTTATCCTTCCCGTCGTTCTTGGGAGCGCCTAGACGAGTGTCTAAGTTCTGCAAAGCTGCTAGATGAGTCTAGCCCTACACTTTACAGTTTGACGTCTGCATTTGTTGGTTTCGAGGCTGCTGTTGCTTTCAATGATTTTATTCAAAATTATGATCGACAAGTCACAACTGAAGACATCTTGATCAAGGGCAATTTCACGCTGGTTGCTGATTTCGGTATCAATGACCATACTGCAATCATCGACAAGTTCGAGGCAGAGGAGACATTCGTTGATGAGCTACCGCAAGAACACATCGATAACCTTGCACGATACTTTGTTATGCTTCCTTCCGAGGTTGCGATGAAGCTCTGGACTGTGATGGGCAAGGGAGAAGTTAACAACACAGTTGCACTGCACAAGTCAGAAGTTGATGGTGAGCCAGTATCACGCCACTTCGTTCGTTTGATCAACGGCGATTCCGAGGAGAAATAAGCAATGTCTGAAGAGACCAAGAAAGAGTTTGACCTGAACATGCACACGGCTCGTCTGCTTATGGACGAACCTTTCTTTGCGTCTATTTCCCGACGTATTGATAAGCGGGCATCCTATGCTTTGCCTACCGCTGGTGTCATGGTAAATCAGGAAACAGCACAGTTTGAAATGCTTTACAATCCAGATTTCTTTGCCACTCTCACTGATGAACAGAGGCAGGATGTATTGAAGCATGAGTTCTATCACATTATTTTTCAGCATGTGACAGATCGCCTGCCGGCTGATGTCAACATGAAGCTGTGGAATGTTGCAACTGATCTAGCAATCAACTCTCACCTTTACAATTTACCAGAGGGCGGGCTGATTCCGGGTGAAGGTCACTTTAAAGGCATGCCGAAGGGCATGTCTGCAGAGTGGTACATGGCTAACATGCCTGACTTTGATAAGAAGGAACAGGGTGATGGCATGCAGGGCGAGGGAGATGAGTCTAACCAGTCCGGACAAAATGGATCTAGTGGTGCAGGCGACCAAGGTGACGATCAGCAAGCTCAGGGTCAAGGCGGCATTCCTGATTCTCTCGACGACCACAGTGGCTGGGGCCAGTGCTCTGAGGAGGTCAAGGATATTGCGCGTGAGCGTTTGAAGGAGACAGTCAAGAAGGCAGCTGAAGAGGCATCCCGAGGTAATAACTGGGGTTCTGTCAGTTCTCCCGTTCGCAAGAAAGTAATGAAACTGTTTGAATCCAAGATCGATTGGAAGAAATTGCTTCGATACTTTGTCAAGACATCTCAGCGAGCCAACAAGTCTAGCTCGATCAAGCGTATCAATCGCAGGTATGCCTATGTCCATCCTGGTCGTAAGACTAATCGAGTTGCCAAGGTTGCCGTGTCCGTAGACCAATCGGGATCTGTTGATGATAACATGCTGGCTTTGTTCTTTTCTGAGCTTAACAAGTTGTCAGAGATTGCAGAGTTTGTTGTGGTTCCTTTTGACACCAGAGTTGATGAAAAGTTGGTCTATACTTGGAAGAAGGGTCAGAAGCGCCAACCACAACGTGTAATGCAAGGTGGTACTTGCTTTGACGCACCAACCGATTATGTCAATGACCATGGCTTCGACGGCCACATTATCTTGACGGATCTGTGTGCACCAAAGCCAAAGGCCAGCAAATGTCAGCGCATGTGGATGACAACTCCTCGCTTTGCTGAGCGTCCATACTTTGAAACAAAGGAGCGCATTGTGGCGATTGATTAAAGCATCCATGTGGTCAATCATTAAGAGTGACATGGAAGATTCCCGGTGAAATAGACAATTATATTTATACTAGCGCGATTGCCTATAACCGCGTTCATGTTCTGAGCTGTGCCCAAGGGCATCGAATGAAAGCTCAGAGAAAGAAAACAAAATTAGACATGGGCTGGCGTCTCTTGATTGATGAGGTGAGGAGGTAATCAATCCACCGGGAGTCTATTTACAGTATGGAAGCCGTAATACCAGAGCTAATGACTGAGAGTGGCATGAGGGCTACCCTGCTTGAAATTTTAGTATGGGTAGGTATCATGTTCGTTTTTGGTCTGGGCGTTTATGCTGTTAGTGATTCATAAAACATAGTTATTACATGAGCAGATTCAATCCAGGTGATTTTGTTGCATGCTACTTAACTAACTCAAAAGTGATTGATGGACTGCTTCAGTGGGGAATCGTTCTGAAAGTATCAGAAACACTAGAAGACATTTATGTCTTAGATAGCTTGGGAAACTCAGAGTGGTATCCATCCCACAGATGGACAGATCTTCGCCTAGAAGGCGTTGAAAAAACTATTGACATCGACGCTATTTTAGCGTAAAATAATAATATACACAATTGAAAAAGGATCCGAAATGGGATACCGAAGCGAAGTCGCCCTGGCCCTTTGTCCAGAAGCAGACGAACTACTACAAGCCAATGCAAAATGGATTCCAGAGTTGGCAGAACTAATCAAAGATAGTGAAAGCGATGCGGAAGAGCGATACTTCTGGAGTAGTATCAAATGGTATGAAAGTTTCCCGGAGATTGACGCAATGAATCGGTTTCTAGCATTCTTAGAGTGTCATGACTGGCAGTTCGGATTCATCCGATTAGGCGAAGAAGAAAATGATATTGAGAGGATGGGGCAACCATCTGAATACGACATGTTTGTATCGAGGGCAATAGAATGGTAAAAGTAGGAGATCTTATTAGGCTTCACAAAGAAGCAGTGGCAGTCGTTCAGGAGGTCACAGTCATTAAGCGTAGGTTCGACGGCGCAGATGGACACTTCTTGGCACTCAAGACAGTCCAGCAGGACAGCCCTGGTTCGTTTTGTGTATACAACGTTTCTCTAACGGATGAGGGTGAGTTATTCGCTACAGAGTTAATCTGGGGGGACACTAAGTATGGCTCCATTGATAGTCTGACGGTGTGAAGAAATCAAAATAAAATATAGTTGACAATCTAGTTAAAATAGTGTAATATTGACAATATACACAAAACAAGAGGATTTTAAAGTATGTCTATTGATTTAGTCGAGTTTGAAACGGCGCTCGAAAACATAACAAAACAAAAAGACAAAATCATTGAAGATATAGCACAAGTCTACAGCGAAGGGATGCTGGACGATCCCAGCAGCGCTTATATGTTTTGTTCCCTTCTAGCATGTATTTGTGAAGGCAAAGTAGAAGGGACGTATAGCAAGGAAGAAGACAATATCCAATGGGTTTTAACTGAAAAATATCATGCCTCCCTCTTAAGCATGCAAGAGCAAATCCTATCAACTAAAGAAAAAAAAGAAAATTTTGACAACGTGATTAAAGGCCCATGGAAATAGTACCTTTCACACTGATTGCTTTAGTCGCTCTAGTTATATTAGAGTATATCTAAATAAATGGAGGTTGCTATTATGAAAATTGGAGACCTTGTAAGGCTAAGGCTCCCATGGGGTTCAGGCGTTCAACCAGACAGGCTAGGTATTATTACTAAAATGGACGATATGGGATACTTCATTATGAACTATTATGTTGAGTGGCAAGACAACGCGTCTCCCCTTTGCCAACTTTGGTACCGCGAAGATGAACTTGAGGTGATCTGTGAAAGTCGGTGACTTGGTTAGATTTAAGCCTAACCCTTTCAATAGAGATCAGGAAAAGACAAAAAGTCTGCACATTGTTAAGCGAGTCTCATCAACGGGCCTGCGCAGTGAGTGGGTAATCCTTTACAATTACTCAAAATTGCCAGTAGCAACTCAACTACTAGAGGTTATCAGTGCAAGTCGGTGACTTGGTAAGGTACAAGAAGAGCGACTTTATATCCGTGCGCGTGTATAATGATTATGTTGGCTTAGTCTTGGAAGTAAGCTCTCTTAGGTTTAAGGAAGATAGAAACATTTGTGTAAAGTGGAACACCACACATACCAGCATACTATGGCACGAAGAACGAAGCCTGGAGGTTATCTAATGAAAATCAAAAACGACCGTTGGCCACACGTTGGTGATTTATTGATTGTTTATCCACAATGTCGAAGGAACGACGCACATCCTTCTAGAAGAGAGTGTTACGTGGGAGTTATTAGTAAGATCACAGAGAATGAATCAGACGCTCATGTCGCATGGCAAGATACTATTCCAGACCATTACAATCGCCAATATGGATATGCGGCAATGAACGTTCATAATGATAGGCGCATGTTCCGTTTGTTTCGCGGCGGACAGGAGATGAAATGAAATTTGAAGTTGGAGACTTGGTTAAGATGAACCCTCTTTGTCACCCGGAACAATATGGTTTTGGAGTTGTTGCAGAGGTTATATCTCCACTCAGGGTTAGGGTAAGATGGGAAAAGCTCAACTGGAAGGACAACGCCTTTGCTTGGACCCAAACAAACATGCTGGAGAATCTAAGCAATGAAAATCGGTGACTTAGTTTCTTGGTACTGTCCCATTGATGCGATGGATGGAATAGTTTATCATGAAGAGGATCTAGGAATTGTGACCAAGATTAAGCAAGACCCAGATGATTGTCAAGTCTATGTCATGTGGCAATCTGGCGAAGGCAGTGGTTGGTTTGATGATAACAATCCGAGCATGGGAATACTCAGTGAAAATCGGTGACTTGGTAACGTTTATAAACCCTGACTTTCAAG
>MDTB01148964.1_pt1 | contig 12049 bp, 10 predicted proteins | sample 811161 | NCBI WGS metagenome assembly MDTB01 (sample SAMN05326650, study PRJNA326480) | marine metagenome | isolation source: seawater | place: Mediterranean Sea | collected 2009 | reverse complement strand
CGCACAATAATCCATGCCGGGGCAGGCAATAATATCTGATATCTGGCCGATATTTGCACTTGCCAATCCGGCATCTTGCAAGGCTCTATAAAGCGCTGGCAGATGCTGCTTTGGGACATGCGGCAAAATAACATTCTGCTCATGGCTGATCCTAATCTCATCATAAGCATAGCGTTCAGCCAGATCAGCAATCACCCGCATCTGCTCCGCACTCGCATCCCCCGGCGTCTGCCCCGGGGTTTTCAGCGATATGCTGACAATGACATGGCGGTCATCCCGATGCGGATGCGCATTGCTTTCAACCCAGTCAGAAAAAGCCTGCGAAAGGGTTAGATCATAATCCAGATCATACGCCGCCGCTTGATCAAATGCAGGTGCGGCAAAGCTGTCTCTGATGCGCGTCATAATATCAGTTGGCACGCCTTGAAACTGATCAATGATCGTCTCAAAATGGCTGTCAATATCTGTTCTTGCCTTATTAATACCAAGCTCCTGGACCAGGATTTTAATGCGCGCTTTATATTTATTATCGCGCCTGCCATAGCGATTATAGATATGAAGAACCGATTCGAGATATGGCAATAAATCGGCTTTAGGTAAAAACTCACGCAAGACAGAACCAATGATAGGCGTCCGCCCTAGCCCGCCACCAATAATGATCTTATACCCCGTATCACCGACATTGTTTTGGCAAATGACAATGCCAATATCATGAAAGGCGGTTACCGCGCGATCATGCTTAGCGCCTGTTACCGCGATTTTGAACTTGCGCGGCAAAAAGGCAAACTCCGGATGCCCTGTTGACCATTGCCGCAATAATTCGGCGGTGATGCGCGGGTCTTCGATTTCATCGCCTGCCGCCCCGGCAAAATGATCAGCCGTTACATTACGGATGCAATTCCCGGACGTCTGGATCGCATGCATATTGACATCTGCCAAGGCGTCCAGAATATCACCCACATCTTCTAATTTGATCCAGTTAAATTGAATATTCTGTCGTGTTGTAAAATGCCCATATCCACGATCCCAGCGTTCGGCAATCATTGCCAGCTTTCGCATCTGTCTGCTATCTAGCGTTCCGTAAGGGATGGCAACGCGCAACATATAAGCATGAAGCTGTAAATAGACGCCATTTTGTAAGCGCAGAGGTTTGAACTCGTCCTCGGTTAATACACCAGCAATTCGTCGGTCAACCTGTTCACGGAAAATACCAACACGCTGGCGGATATAGTCATGATCAAACTCACTATACTGATACATCATTACGCTCCTTTCTGATATTGAAGCCGGTCTGATAGACGGGGTGCATTACAGTCATGCTGTTTTCCATGAAAGTAATTGGACGGCCCTGATGCGCGAATAGCTTCACGCAGATGGGTTGGCGTGATCTGCTGGCTCGCATTTTTTTCAACCATGATCACATACGCCCCAACAACCTGGTCAGCACGGACACGGCTAAGGTTATCATCAGCATCTTCTTTAGCATCAAAGGCATAGGCCTCAGACAAAAGATACCCCCATTGATCGGCATCTGTCCAAAACACCACCTCACCATTATAGAGATGATTTGCCGTGATCACATAATAGGCCTGAGAGAGCATAGTCATGCCGATATCCTTTGCTTGCCAATAGATCCCTGCTTCGCCCGATGTGCCAGATGCGCCTGATTCTCAAGTGAGGGATCAGGATACAGACCAAGCATGATAACAACAGGGCCAGTAAGCTGAGCTTTAACACTATCATCAGCCAGATGGCCTAAGCGTGTTGTAACAAAACGCTGTTGCGGCTGGCTGACTTGACTGGCAAGAGTTATCGGCAAGGCAGGATCACCGCCATGCATCAACAACCGGCCTTGCAAAAACGGGATGGCTTTCAGTCCCATATAGATGGCAGAGACAGCGCCAGATGTAGCAAGGTCTTGCCATTGATGATCAACAAAGCCTTTCATGTCACGCGCGGTTAACAGCCGCCATTCTGAATTACGCCCACGCCTCGTCAGCGACACTTTCATATTGGCAGCAGCGGCAGCGGCGGCGGTGATACCGGGGATAACCACAACACTCAGCCCAGCGTTCCGGCATGCCGAACATTCTTCATCAAGGCGACCAAAAATGCCAGCATCACCAGATTTCAGCCGAACAACATTAGCACCAGATGCGCCATGCTTGATCAGCAACGCATGGATGTCCTCTTGCGGGGTTGAGGCACCATAGCCGGTCTTGCCAACCTCAATCATCACCGCCTCACGGCGAGCCAGTTCCAAAATAGCTGGCGGCACTAAACGGTCATGTAAAATGACTTCGGCTTGATCCAGATACGTTCTGGCTTTCACCGTCAACAGATCAGGGTCACCGGGGCCAGCAGAGACAAAAGCAATTGGCTCAAGGGCAACTGGCTCAAGCGCAATTGGCTCAAGCGGGTTGTTATTGGGCAAGTCTGGCTGATCCAAATGCGGCGGCGGCGGCGCATTCGAGCTTGCCTTAACTGTTTTTAGATGCGTATGCATGGCGGCGTTAAGCCGCCCCGCGATATGGTCATCAGCAGACGCAAGAACAGATGGCGCAATATGATCAAATATCTGCCCCCAGAATTGCCGCCGAAAGCGGCCGCTAAAATGCGCTACATATTGTCTAAACTGCCCTGAAACAGCGGCTAAGATGCCTGTATGCGGCGACAGATTTTGCTCAATCATGGCTTTAATTCGGCGCACTAGAACAGGGGCTGTGCCCTCTGTGCCGATGGCAATTGTCACCGGATCACGATCAACAATAGCCGGCGTGATAAACCGCGACCGAGGCAAATCATCAATAACACAATAGAGAATATTGTGTTTATCAAGCATATGGATAGCCTGATCCCGAATAGAGCTATCAGCACCACTAATATAAGCTAGCCGAGTGTTGGAGTAGTTTTTGGGGGCCAAGTCTTTAGCGGCAAGGTCTTGTGGCGCAAGTTGACGCGGATAATGATGCAAGCGCCCCTCATCATGCCAAGCGGCAATAGCTGGGTCAGCTTTGGGGGCGAAAACAGCAATCCTTGCTTCTGTTTTCAATAACAGCCTGATCTTGGCAACCACATCCTCGCCACCACCAACAACGATAATTGTTGCGTCAGAACAGCGGATATTTATCGGAAAATACTGCATTTTGATCTGTTTCCATTATTAACGTGCCAAGGTTAAAGAAACAGTTTTAGAAACAATTTTTTGATATTGGTATAGTTTGGAGAAAAATAAACTGATAATTTTTAATTTTATTTGAAATTTTAGAAATATTTTTTTTAATTCATCTTTGCCTTAAATTTCAATTCTGCATTTTTGAAGTCTGCTTTTTGAAGCGTTATATAGTGATGGTCAGCGCAGCTCATAATATTCAACGCCAAGCTGATCAGGGGTGCATATCATGGCGTTCTGTTTAACCAGATGATAGAGATGGGCATGCGCCTCACCACTGGCAAAATACCTCTCATGCTCATTCAGTTCCATCGGGAACAACGCATCCATAGCGCTTTTGACGGTTAATGGCGCATGATCAGCATGATCAAGCAATTGTGCCAAGCGTTGCTGGTGATGACGAATTAACCCGGCGGCACGGGTTGATACCGCATGAAACGCCCAATCATGGCCAGGCAAAACCAGCCAATCATCACCCCATGTCAGCATATCAGCAAGATAGGCAAAGTAATGCCCCAGCATATCATCAACAGCACCAGCTAGCGGCGTTGCGATATTCGGTGTGATGCGAGGCAGTAAAAAATCACCACTTAGGTAAATCCGCCGCGCCTGATCATAAAGCCCGATATGATGTTCTGAATGGCCGCGATCACATCGGATATGCCAATCCCCTGACAGGCTGGTCAGCGTATCGCCACTATGGAGGTAGCTCACATCAGGGGTTTTGGTAATTTTATCACTATAATGATTGCCGCGTTCGGCCAGAGCATTAAGGATATCCTGATCAAAGCCAAACATCCGATAGCGTGTGATCATCATGTCGGCAAATGCCGCATCATCCAGCGTTGTTAATGCCAGTGATTTTTCATGCTCAATCTGGCTCATCAAGACGTCTGCGCCTGTCCGTTCAGACAGGCTATGGGCATAGCCAATGTGATCAGGATGGTAATGGGTTACCAAAATCCGGCGGACAGGGTGATTGGTAAAAGGCGGGGCTGCCAGCAGGGCATCCCAACATTGGGCAATATGGTCGGAGTAAATACCTGTATCAATGACCGTCAATCCGTCATCGGCAAGCAAGACATACAGATTGACATGGTTTAGCCGAAACGGTAGCGGCATTTTTATCCACCAGATATCCTCCGCAACAGCGACAATCTCGCCATCTTTGGGGTTAGGGATATTAGCTTTTGCGGGTAGTGTGATAGGGTCAGACATAGAAACAAACTTGTTTGTTAGACGGTAAAGATGCTAGAATAACAGGATACCTTAAGTAACTACAATGAGATATTATTTGGTGACAGAAGCCGCTAAATTGCGTTTTGACCAAATCTTCTCAACCATTATATTGTGATCAACAGGTATATTGTGATCAGCAGGGAGCAAAAGATGAATTCCGTCTATATCGTATCCGCCACACGTTCAGCGATTGGGAGCTTTGGCGGCACGCTGAAAGATATGCGGCCTATTGACCTTGGCATTGCGATTGCCAAAAGCGCTATCACCAAAAGCCAGATTGAGGTATCGGCGCTTCAACATGCGGTCATTGGGCATGTTATTCATACCGAAGCCAGGGACCAATATATCTCACGGGCGATTTCTATCGGTGCTGGAATGACAGAGGAAGCGCCGGCATTGACGGTTAACCGGCTCTGTGGGTCAGGTCTTCAGGCCATTGTTTCGGCAACCCAGCTGATCCAGCTTGGGGATGCAACGGCGGCTATGGCAGGCGGTGTTGAGGTCATGAGCAAAGGCGGCTATCTGCTGCCCTCGCAGCGCTGGGGTACCAGAATGGGTGACGCCAAGGTTGAAGATATGATGGTCGGAGCGCTTCATGATCCGTTTGATATCGGACATATGGGCATTACAGCAGAAAATGTTGCCAGCGATTTTGATATCAGCCGTGACGATATGGATGCCTTTGCTGCCGAGAGCCAACGCCGCGCCGCCAAAGCGCAGGCCGAAGGCTGGTTCAATAGCCAGATCACACCGATTGAGATTAAAAGCCGCAAAGCCACAATCACTTTCGATAAAGATGAATATATCAGAGCTGAGACAAATGAAGCCGGACTTGGCGCATTACGGGCGGCTTTCCAGAAAGATGGGGCGGTTACCGCAGGCAATTCATCAGGCATAAATGATGGAAGCGCCATGCTCATCCTTGCCTCAGAGGCGGTGGTTAATCAATATGGGCTGACGCCGCTAGCCAAGATCGTTAGCTATGGATTTGGCGGTGTTGCACCACGGATTATGGGCATGGGGCCTGTTCCAGCAACAAAAATGGCATTGGAAAAAGCCGGGCTGAAAACAACCGATCTTGATGTTGTGGAAAGCAACGAAGCCTTTGCCGCGCAAGCCTGTGCTGTCACAAAAGAGCTTGGCTTGCCATCAGATATCGTTAATCCAAATGGTGGAGCGATTGCGCTTGGTCATCCGGTTGGCGCAACCGGCAGCATCATCATGACAAAACTGATCCATGAGCTGCATCGCCGTTCTGCGCGCATGGGTCTGGCGACGATGTGTATCGGTGGTGGGCAGGGCATCAGCGTTATCATTGACATCAATATCTAAATACAAAATCTAAAAAGGAGCCTTTATCATGCCAGAAACCATCGCCCTTAGTCTGGACAATATCTATCAGCTTGCTTATCAAGCCATGCGTGATAATGGCGCCGATCATGATAATTCTGATGCCTTGGCCAATACCATTTTTACAGCCGAGCGTGATGGGTCTGTATCCCATGGATTGTTTCGTATGCCTGCCTATATCAAATCGCTGAAATCAGGCAAGGTCAAAGGCAATGCTAAGCCAGAAGTCAGCACCCCGACCGCCACGGTTGTTAAATGCCATGGCGATAATGGCTTTGCGCCAATCGTTCAGCGGCACGCTATCCCGCATCTGATCAAAGCAGCAAAAGATCAAGGTGTTGCTGTTCTTGCTATGACCCATACGCATCACATGGCGGCGTTATGGCCAGAGGTTGAGGCATTGGCGAATGAAAATCTGGCAGGCCTTGCTTGTGTATCTTATATGCCAATGGTTGCGCCGGCGGGGGCAGGGAAAGCCTTTTTTGGAACAAATCCGATTTCCTTTGCTTGGCCGCGCCCTGGCAAAAACCCGATGGTGTTTGATATGGCGACCGCATCCATGGCGATGGGTGAGGTTCAGGTTGCCATGCGCGAAGGTCACGCCGTCCCCGCAGGCACCGGGCTGGATGCGGATGGTAATGCAACCACTGATCCAGCGGCAATCAATAATGGCGGAGTCTTGCTGCCTTTTGGTGGGCATAAAGGTTCAGCCATTGCAATGATGGTAGAATTGCTGGCAGGCGGGCTAATCGGTGAAGCCTTTTCCTATGAGGCTAAAGAACGTGATATTGGTGATGGCGGCCCCCCACAAGGCGGACAATTTATCCTGGCCCTTAATCCAGAAAAACTGGCTGGCGCAGGTTGGGCTGATCATAGTGATGCTTTTTTTGATCGCCTGACCAGTTTAGGTGATGTCCGTCTGCCGGGGGCAAGACGTCATCAAAACAGGCAAGATACCGGCGACCGTCATATCAACAAAGCGCTCATCGACACCATTTGCGCGGATATCAAAAACCCTGCCGCTATTCTTGGTTAAGGTATTCTTTGCTAAGGTGTTCTTTGTTAAGGTGTTCTTGGTTAAATTATATTAGCCTTTCCGCCACATATTCAGCGATAGCCAGACTAGATGTCAGGCCGGGCGAATCTATGGCATAAAGCGCCAGATAGCCTTCACAGCCATGGATGCTGGCATCATGGAAAGTAAAATCCTGAAAATGACTGCCATCCGGCCATATTTTTGGCCGCAATCCTGCCCATGCCGGCACCAATTCATCGCGCTTCAGGGCTGGCCAATAGGTGCTAATGGATTGGTGAAATTGGTCTGCATATGCTGGATCAACATCGTATGAGGGCTGATCAACCCAATTAATATCGGGGCCAAAACGCGCGCCGCCACTGCAATCCAGCGTTAAATGTATCCCTAGACCGCCACCCGACGGCACAGGATAAATCAAATGCTGAAACGGCGGTTTGCGTGTCGTCGTGAAATATTGGCCTTTTGCCATATAGTGCGGCGGGGTGGTATCGGCGGCAATACCGCTAATAGCATGTGAGACCAAATGGGCGCCATGCCCGGCGGCGTTAATCAATGTCTGACAGGCAAATATGATTTCTTCGCCTTGGCTATTAATCCTGACATGATATCCATATGAATGTTTTTCGGCATCAATAAATCGGCTTTGATAGGCGATAATAGCCCCGTGGTTTTCGGCATCAGCCTCAAGTGCCGCCATATAATTATGGCTATCAACAACACCTGTAAACGGCGAATGGATAGCCGCCACTGCCCGCAGATCAGGTTCAAGAGCATGGACCTGATCTTTGCCAATAAGCGTTAAATCCGGCACATCATTTGCCTTGCCTGCCTTTAATATCGTGTCCAGCCTTGCTTCTTGTTCGTGGTCTGTTGCCACAATAAGCTTGCCGAGCTGGTTAGTTTTAACCCCACGCGCGGCACAATACGCATACATCATATGCGCGCCCTTCACGCATAGCCGCGCTTTATGGGAATTAGCAGGATAATAAATACCAGCATGGATCACCTCAGAATTACGCGATGATGTTTCCATCCCAAAACTGGAATTGCTCTCAATAAGCACAACCTGATCACCTGCCATGGCCAATTGACGAGCTATGGCCAGGCCTACAGCCCCTGCCCCAATAATCAATCTATCTGTTTTTGCATCAACCATTTACCACTATCCTCAACCTTCTGCATTCTTCTGATATATTGATAACTGCTATTCTCCCGCAACAGGGACTTGGCCTTTATAGCCAATCATAACCTCATTTCCTTGATCAGGGTGATGCGGAACATTAAACGCCAGTATCAGCGATATGCCAGCCAAAGCAGCCCCAGTCAAAAATACTAATGGCGGGGAGACGAGCCAGATTAGCCCAAATACCGCAGGCAGAAATACCGCAACAATATGATTAATGGTGAAAGCAACGCTTGATGTTCCAGCAAAATCGGCAGGATCAGCAATTTTCTGAAAATAGGTTTTAATTGCAATAGCGAGCGCAAAAAACATATGGTCAATGATATAAAGTGCCGCCGCAATAGTCGCGTTGGAAACAAAAGCATATGCTGTAAAGACACCGATTAGGCCAATATATTCAAGGATCAGCGAGCGCCGTTCACCAATCGTGTTAATCATGCGTCCGACCAGCGGTGCCAGCCAGATATTCATGATCGCATTGATGAGAAACAAAAACGCAATTTGACCAATCGAATAGCCAAACTTTTCAACCATAAGGAAACCCGCAAAAACAACAAAAATCTGGCGCCGCGCCCCTGACATGAAAATCAAGGCGTAATAGAGCCAATATCGCGGCCGAATAATTATGCTTTTATTTTGGTTGCTGCCTATTTTGAAAAACGGGAAATAAAAATACCCAACCAGCGCCATGCCTAATGTCGTGACACCAAACACCACATACATAATCTGATAACTGCTGAGCGACGATGGCACCGCCTCACCATAGAGCAGCATAGTCGGCTGAAAGCCCGGCGTCAGCATAATCACCATCAGAAAAATAGCCAATAAAGTTGCGACTTGCGCCATTGATGCGACGCCATAAATCCGTCCCAACATCATCGGTGCGGTTTTTTTATCAAGCCACTGCATCGCCAATGACTGATGACAGGTTTCATAATAATGAAACCCGATAGAAGCAATTACCGTGGTGATATATAATCCGATAATGGATGGATAATATCCCGTCATTGCCGTGCCTAAGCCTAACAATCCCAGCGCGATTAGCGATAACCGCTGTTCACGCATAAACAGCAATAAATAGACAACAAGAAAAGACAGAAACCCCGGCACTTCACGAAGCGATTGCAATATGCCAATTTCGCGACCCGAAAACGCCGCTTGCTCAACGGCAAAATTATTAATCAAAGTTGACCATGATACAAAACTAATGGGCATCGCCGCCGCCGTAATCATGAGAAGAATATGCGGCTTCTCATACCAAACACGTTTATCTAAATTATCTATATTTGCGGAGTGTTTTGACTGCATTCAGGTAACTTATGCTTTTTCCTGATGAGTGCCAAGCCCAAAGCGCAACAGTATTTACGCATTGGTATGATCGCTATCTGATCTTGGTGGCGGCTAAAATCGCCACTCATGACAATGAACCCGACCAGTTGCTATCAGGCCAGTTGCTATCAGGCCAGTTACTACCCGACTAGTTGCTTTCAGGCCACGGGCGCTTATAACAAGCATCTTGCCGGTGCTGTCTCACTGACAGAAATGCTCATGGCTATCATGCTGCTAAGTCTGGTCACGGCATTTGCCTTTGCTGCCATAACGACTATGCAGAGAAATACGCTGGTTGAGGCAAAGCTCGCCTCTGACCGCATCACAACAACCGAAGCTTTGCGTGATTTGGCGAGGCAGTTTTATGACAACCCTGATCTGTCCCGAACAGCACCAGCCAGCTTTCCCGCCCAAGACAGCCGCTTGACTATCCTTGGCCTGCGCCGTCACCAATCCCTCTATGATAGCGCGGGCGGTGTTAAATGTACGCTTGCTGATATTGATCTTGATGCGAAGTCAGCGGTCATGCCAGCCACATGCCTTGCCGCTTATCAGCTTACCCCAAATGACATTATCAGCAGCTTTGGCTATATCGCCCTGCCTGTCATATTTCCTGAATGGGCGGCAGAGCCATGCCTCATAACAAGGCTTGAGCCTTATGACCAAGCGGTTCGGTTTTATGTTGAAAACACGGCATGTCTGATGCCGGGGTCAGATGCTGGCAATCCGGTTGATCAAAGCTTTCATCTGCCGCAGCTTATTGTTGTGTCGCATAATCGCCGCCATCGTCAGGATATGATCATGATGGCATCGGCAGGCGGCGATCATCATATCCCCAGGCCTCGATTTAACCGTCATCAAATAAGCTCTGATGGCATATGGATAGAAATGATCAGCCAGCGGCCCCAAGATAACTTTGCTAACCAGCCTGTCAATATCTTTCAATTTAGTGGCCGGTCATGGATTTACCCGCCGCTCATAACCAGCAGTAATCATCTTGAGCTGCATATCGAAAGCCTTACCGATAATACCATTATTATGGCCGATTGCGGCCAAGCCAGTCAGCAAAACCTGCATCTTGGCGGGCTTAGTTCAGAGCAATTAGAATTGGCGCTTTATGCCCTTTGTTTTCAGCATAGCGGCAGTCAAAGCGCGGAGCTGATGATGACTATCCGTTCAGGCAACAGCCGCAGCCAATGGCGGCATGGCATCCGCTTCCGCCATAACCCGTAAAAGAGGATCAGCTTGATCCAGCCTGCCAGCCGCCGCTAATAATCATGCCGCCAATGTGCCAATAGGTGCCGCGAATAACCGCTAATTGCGAAAATGGTCTATCCGTAATCACACATCCCATAACCACATGAGCAAGCTGCGGATAGGTATCGCCATTGATATCAGCAGGCACCGCTTGCCGCGCAATACCCATGATCAGATGATCACCATGATGAGGGTTATCAGATGCGTCGATCATCATGCTGCTAATGCGCGCATCGGCGCCTTGCCATTGGTCAGAAAGTGATAATATTTGGCTACAAGAGGTAATCGCTTTACTCTGTTGCAACGACATATCCGACCCCTTATCCCAACCCAGAGGTAAGCCCGAATGCGTCAGATAAGCATCATGCGCTAAAGCATAAATATGGTGCGCCATGGCCATGGCGGCGGCGCGTGATTGATGTTGACGCATCGCATTTCTGTTCTCGGCTTCGAGATTAAGAAGCATCGGCATCATTAGCCCAATCACCGCCGAAAGCAGAATAACTCCAATTAAGGCAAAGCCTGATTGTCTATACGCATCATGGCATCCTGCCGTTGCTTTGCGATAACATAATGCCCGTCTCATCATCACAAAAAGGCCCCCTATCAGAACAATGCTAGCCATGTGCCATAATAGATTAAGATTTTGATGATATCATTGCTCTCACAGCATCTGTCATGGCTCTTTCGTGTCAATTTACACAGACAAAATGCCCCCATAGCCGCCTATCACGCAAGCGCTGTATCACTGATAGAAATGCTCATCTATGTCAGCCTGTTTTCCATTATTGGGATAGCGGTGATGAGCATTCATGGCATGGTGTCAGGGTCGAGTGCGGCATTACGCCAATCTCCTGATCACGGGTTGATTGATGCCTCTGTTAGCGCCCGGCTAGCGGTTCGCATTCCGCCTGCCAATCGGCCAGAGTTTTGTCAGTTTATTGCCGATCCTGTTCTGCCCGCCCGCTTCGGACAAAATATATCTGAGGCATGGGTGCAAATCACGCCAGCCAGCCTGGAAGCTGATCGGGACTGGCTAGGATTTGCTGAATATGGCAACAGAACAACCATCTCTACCAGCCAGAATGATATCCCCACAACGCTAATCAGATATCATGATATCAGCATCAATAGCGCTATTATCTGGCCGCAGATTATCGCCGAATATAATCCTGCCAATGGCATTATGCATATCTGCACGGCTAATACTGGCGGCTGTGCCAACAGGATACAAACTCCGCGATCCTATACGCAATGGCGGAAAGCCATATCACAGCTGATCTATCTGAGCAGCACACCATCGGGCGAGGCTAGCAAAGTTATCATTTTTTCTGCTGGAGTTGCGCCAAGCTGCCCTGATCCAAGCCCCAATTCAAACTTCTTGCCCGAGCCAGAAAACCCAGAGCTAGAAAATATAGAGCTGGAAAATATAGAATTAAACACTGGCCAAGCCGATAATCATTGCGGAATAACCATTGAAAAT
>MDTB01084001.1_pt1 | contig 12049 bp, 5 predicted proteins | sample 811161 | NCBI WGS metagenome assembly MDTB01 (sample SAMN05326650, study PRJNA326480) | marine metagenome | isolation source: seawater | place: Mediterranean Sea | collected 2009 | reverse complement strand
TGACTTGGTTGTAGCGCTTTTGCCATAGTTCGATTTCCCAACGCGCTTCTTCAAGTGATCGGAACCATTGCTGATTCAGGCGTTCGTTCCGGAATTTACCATCGATACTTTCCACGAACACATTTTAAGTTGGCTTGCCTGGTTGGATAAAACCCAACTTGGCATTGCGTTCCTTGGGCCAGAAGAACATCGCCTTGCTGGTGAACTTCGGTCCTTTATCGCAAATGATCATGGGCAGCAGGCTGCAAGCATCACCGATTTGATCCAAGAAGCGGGCCACGTGTCGCCCTCGACCTGAGCCCCAACTTTCATCCGATTTTTCCTTAAGTTTTCGACGTCAACTTCCCTCTAGCAGCCAGCTTTTGCTGAGCGAGCCTTGGCAATTGGCGTTCAGATGGGGGAAGTTTGCGTCAAAGATAATTTAGCTACTCTATACCATACTAAATCTTTAGAAACATTATTAAAAAATCTAGTTGGTAAAACCAAAAGGCACTCGTTGATACAACCAATGTATTTATAAGACCGTAAGAGGTGGTAACGCAATTTTATCCCTATTAAATTTCTCTGACTCCCTGGTGCGTCCTAAAAAAAATTTTGCGTTAAGCTAAGACGCCGCTTATAAACAAAATCAGCTTTAGTGATTAGTCCTTTGCATATCGCGTTTAAGGTCTCCTCGTCTTGCCAAAATGAAAAAAATTTAGCCGCTGGAAGCTAAAGTTCTGCAGATTGTTGAACGTCAATCAACATATCGAAGCTTCGGCACGGCGCTTATGAACACGGTGTATGGCAGGTGCGGCTTCAGCTGATCTACTATCTCGCGCGTGATATTCCATGGTAATATCAACACGACGTCTGGTTTGTTCTTAATTAAATTTTCTGGGGAAATTATAGGAATATGGCTTCCTGCCATAAATCTGTTCTGTTTAGCGGGCGAAGCGTCTGCGACATACGGTAATAAGTCTGGCTTAATACCAGCATAATTCAATAAGGTATTTCCTTTCGCAGCAGCTCCGTAGGCGGCTACACGTTTTCCCATTTTTTTTTGCTCGATTAAAAAAAGTAAAAGTGCATCTTTCACTTGATTCACTCTTGTCTGAAAATTTAGATAAGTAGAAATTTCTTGTAGGCCGCTTGCTTTTTCGGCATTGAGTATCATAGCAACGGACTTATCTTCAAGCCGGGAATCAGAAAAATGGCACCCGAAGACCCTAAGGCTTCCGCAATGGGTGGTTAATGATTCCGCTTTCCAAATTCGCAAACCTGATGCTTTAAAAACGGTGATTGTTGAATGCAGCGAGAGATAAGAGAAGTGTTCGTGATAAATGGTGTCAAATTGAGCCTGCATGATTAGTTCCAATGCATGAGGGAACTCAAGACTAATGGTTCCATCTTGTTTTAGTAGGGCCTTAAGCCCGCGAGTGAAGTCGTTAATATCTGGCACGTGTGCATAGACATTATTGCCTATGATTAAGTCAGCTTTACCGTATTGAACCGCGATTTCACTGCCAAGACTTTCGCTGAAAAATTCCTCAACAACTGGTATCCCAAACTTCCTAGCTTCGGATGCAGTGCTTTTAGTAGGCTCGACACCTAAGCAAGGGATGCCAGCACTAAGAAAATTCTTTAGGAGATAGCCGTCGTTGCTTGCGACTTCGACGACCATGCTTTGTTTAGTGATTCCATGCCTTTCGATCGCATCAAGATAATATTGCTCCGCATGTTTTAACCAACTCTGAGAGACGCTAGAGAAATAGGAGTATTCCTCATTGAATAGATCACTGGCCGGCGTATAATCCTCAGCCTGTAAAAGCCAACAATCCTCACAAACCCTTAATCTTAGTGGAAGATATCTTTCGGGTTTATTTAAATCTGCTGGCTTAAGATAAGCATTTGATGGTGGCGAATAACCTAAATCTAATACAGTCCGACAATTCGTTCCAGCACAGTAACGACAGGTCATTTGGCTTCCTCCACTCATGTGTTACTCAATGAAATTGGGCACTCAGCGACTCAATGATATTTCGAAATCTTGATAGCAACGCGCACTTCCTCGTTAGTCTTATCATCGCGATAGCTACGCTAATAACTGAGCACGACACTAACGCACTAAGCAATAGCGAGAAAGCGGTTTCCTTACAGAAGAAAGTTGACCCATATATTACCCGCAAACCGAAGTAACACACGCAGCGTCCTTTGTTACAGACCTCTTTCTTTACGCCGATTTTTACAACGTATATATCCCATCTGTTGAGGACTAAGATGACTATCTATACTTGTCGTTGAAGCTTCAGCTGCCAGACATCCAAGAACCCAATCTAGTGACTTATCCAGTGCGTCAGGTAGATTTTGGTGTAGGGACGAAACTCAAAAAGAGCACATCTCAATGCTATTGATCTTGACCTGAGCCCCTAAAACTACTTCACTTTCTTGTAGAGGCCGCCAGCTGATCAAAGTATTACAAACCGAGATTCTGACCGGTCTTTGCATCCTGCGGGTTAAAGTTCTGTGCACCGGTGTAATGCTGAACGTTGTCGAAGAGCTTTCCTATTGTAGACATATAACCCGGGATTGATTGCAATATATTCGGCCAAAATCGAATTACATCGAGGAGCCTTTGTCGCCTAGGGCGTTACGCATTTACCGTTCCAAAATTTTCTGAAGGAAGTATTTCTCTACACGATCGTCTTTTCCTCCTGCAGTGCCAACTTGGACTTTGGCAAGAACCTGCCGAGAGTCCAAAAAAGTTGGGTCAGAATCTCTATAAGCAAACGCTTTTCTGATCGGAAGGCCGATCAGGCCCACCGTCACAAACGATTGTCTTTGTTAATTGGCCGAGCTTATCCATGAACCGAACGCTTCTCGTGCTTGAAATCGGCGATCTGTGAGTCTACCAACGAACTTTTTTACGGGTGGGTACAGCCACCGACACCTTGGGTTGAAGCAGATTCTAGCGCTTCTAGCGCTTCTAACGCTTTTTCCTGTTCACTTCGCTCTATTCTTGTGTGTTTATCCTGTAACTGCGCTTCTGATTCTCCAACAGCTCTTCGTGGCGCTGCATCCCGTGCATGATTGGTTTTCGGATCTTTGACCGATCTTTACCCTGTGTTGAATCACATACCTCGTATCTGCCGGCCTTTCCACTTTCGCGATACCTTATCTGTTACGAGCGGAGGGCGATCCTCTAGAAGGTGGGAGGCGGAAACGATAAGATCACGCCCATGAGAGAGACCTGATGGATAAATACTTGCTGTAACCCCCTGCCACGTAAATGTCATATTAGCGGGGAGCACGGGACACTCTTACGTTGATTTAGGTTGGAAGAGTTTAAGTTTTAATCTCGTGGAGCGCCCTTACGCGAAATAAGTAGAATCGGAGAAGGAGGATAGCTTGGCAAACGATCGACCAGACGTTAAGCAGTTCGCAAATGAATCGGTTGCTTATGAATATTTTCTCCAGTTGTACAATGCCGGAGACTTCACCGCTATCAGAAATTGGGCCAGCGCGAATCAAGGCGGAAATCAAGCATCTTCCAGGCTCCTGAACTTATTTGGGGCATCCTGCTTGACGCTCGGTGATGCTAATGGCGCAGAGAATTATTTTCGCAGTGCGATAAAATTGAACCCGAAATCGGCGTTTGCTCGAAATAATTTAGGGAGTGTTTTTTTTAAAACAGGGCAGTTTGCGCTTGCTGAAAAAAATTTTACTAGAGCTTTGGCGCTGGACCCTGACTTTGAGGATGCAAGAGCTAGCTTAGCGCTAGTCTATCTAAAAAAGGGGCAGATTCCGAAAGCTAAGTATCACTTCAAGGCAGCCCTAAGAAAAAATCCAAACCACTTAAATACGTTGCATGGTTACGCGCAGTTATTTCTACAAACTAAAGATTTTGATCAAGCCAAGCGCTACTATTCTCGTGTCGTCAGTCTTGCTCCAAATTTAATATCCGCGAGAATCAATTTGGCAAAATGTCTGATTGAGAGGGATGAAACCGGCCTTGCTAAAGAGCAGCTAGATAGTGTTCTCAAACAAGACCCGCAAAACTTTATAGCGCATCTGAATATCGGATCCATTTACCAATCCGAAGGAAATATCTCGCTGGCAAAAGATTATTTTGATTCTGCGGCAAACCTCAAACCCGATTCCGTTGATCCTCTATTGGCTTCGGCCCTTGCATCGACTGTAGAAAACGATTTCACTGAAGCCAAAAAAAAATTGGTCGAGGTTTTACAGCTCGAACCTAAGAACGGAAGAGCGATAATCGTGCTAGCGCAGTGTCTTTTAAAGCTTGAACAACCATATAAGGCGCTTGAAGCTTTATACGGAGGAGATGATATTGAAATGCTTAATCAGTCCGCTGAATATCATGATGCGCTGTGTATGGCGCTATCTGAAACTGGAAACAGACTAGAATCAGTTAAACATGGGATTACTGCTACGGAGTTAGAACCTTTAAAAATAGAATACATTTTTAACTTAGCAAGCAGTCAGTTTTCTTTAGCAGGTCGCGAGACGATCGAGCTTCTCTACGAAAAGGCGTGGAGAATAGCTCCCAACAGTAGCGAGGTGTTTTTCCAGTGGGGTGTCTACCACTTTCATTCAAAACGATGGAATGAAGCTATTGAAGTCTTAAATAAAGCCATATTTTTAGACAACACACGAGCAGAACTTTACGCGGTAAGGGGTAGTTGCTTTTATGAAGATAAGAATCTGCGAGATGCTGTCAATGACATGAAGCTTTGCTACCAAATAGACCCAGAAAACAAAATTAACCTTGAATTGATTATAAAGATCGCTTCTGAAACTTTTGACTGGGAGACAATTCAAAAAGTATCAGCGAGGGTATTCAACCTGAACGCGCCAAGTCCGATCCTTGATCCAATGGTTTTTTTGCATTTGGAAGATGCTCCACAGGAGCAGAGAGATAGAGCAATCAGGTACACTGAGAGATTCTATCCAGAGCCGTTAAGAAAACAATCAATACGGCGCGCCCCCCAAAAGAAAATTCGTATCGCTTATGTTTCCGCAGATTTTAGACGGTTCGCGGGAATGATTTTGATGGCCGGTATGCTGGAACAACATGATCGCGATAGGTTTGAGATTTTGGCGATTTCACACGGGCCCAAAATCAAAGATGAATGGTTCGATAGGATCAGTTCTGCGGTGGATTATTTTTACGAGTGGTCAGAGTTAGACGACGAAAGCTTTGTAAAGAAAGCGCGGGACCTTCAGCTGGACATAGCGGTCAATCGAAACGGTTACACAAAGGACCACCGGATGAATATTTTTGCTCAGCGTATAGCACCTGTGCAAATCAGCTATCTGGGGTATCCCTCCACGACAGGAGCGCCATATATGGATTATTTGGTGGCTGATAAACTTCTGATTCCTAGGGAATTTAGAGACAGCTACACAGAGCGCGTCATTTACATGCCTGATACTTATCAACCCAATGACGCAGCTAGACCGCAAATGATTCCGGGAGAAAACCGATCACAACATGGACTCCCTCCATCTGCAACGGTCCTTTGCTGTTTCAATCAAAATAAAAAAATTACAGCTGATTTATTCGGCGTGTGGGTTAGGTTGATGAGGAAGCATCAAAATTGCGTCCTTTGGCTGCTGGCTTCGACCAGTGCCAGTGAAAAGAACCTTGTGGATCGTTTTAAAAGAGAGGGTATAGATGCAGCCCGAATTATTTTCGCGCCAAGAGTAGATCTAAAATCGCATTTATCGCGGCAACATCTTGCCGATATCTTCCTAGATACATTCCATTACAATGCCCACACAGGAGCCAGCGATGCATTGTGGGCCGGAGTGCCTGTGGTGACAAAACTCGGATCTCAATTCGCGGCGAGGGTCTGCGCTAGTGTGTTGTCTGCTATGGAGGTGCCTGAGCTGATAACGCATTCCATAGCTCAATACGAGGCACTGATTTCAGATTTAATTGAAGATCCTGATCGGCTCGATAGTTTTAAGGTAAAAATTGCTCAAAAGAGGGACGAATCGAAACTATTCGACATAAAGCGCTACACGACCAACTTCGAATTAGCTCTATCGAGAACTGTGGAACTCTTCGCGCAAAATCGCAAGCCAGAAGATATAGTCGTCGCCGATCTAAACGGCTGACGCTAGGCTATTTGGGTAGACTTACAACGGTGGTCCAAGCTGACCGTATTTCTTCTATGGCTTGCTTCAGCTTGCTGATTTCTTGTGGGTCCACTCTGCGAATCTGCTTGAATAAGTTAGTTGCGATAGACGAATATGCCAGATAAAGGGCTTCGGACACTGTTCCGCCTTTTTCCATATCTAGCACATCGCGCAATCCGAGCACTATTCTAATAACGCGGTTAATCGCTTCCGAGATGGCTTCTTTGTCAACATCTTTGCGACGAGATAGAGTCTCGAGCCGCGTCATTAAGACGCTGGCCTTTTCAAATAGTAATGAGATCAATTCGTCACCACTCTTTTCTTTGACGTCACTTGTAATTTGTGAGTCAGAATAGGCTTGTGCGTGAATGCTTCTGTACATATTGTTCTCCTGTCAGAAATATAATCGGCTCAACCTTCAGGAACTTGAGTTGGACTTTCGTTGGCTTCACACGCCCTTGAGAAAAAATCTTTTTAAAACTAATGATAAAAAGACGAAATTGGAGCAATGTTTTGTGAAAGAGTTAGTCGAAAAGGCCAAAGAGCTCGAAGCCCAGGGAAAGATGGGGCAAGCGGTGGAGATTTACCTTGCGGTTGCCGCCGAATACCCACGAGACCAAGCCGTTGCAAAGCATCTAGTGGAACTTGAAGCGATGACGGGCTTGAAGCTCACCAATCCTCCACGAGCGGGCTACGTATCTGCCACTGTCTTAAAGAATGTTGAAGAAATTCTCGCAAGAGCTAGCAGGGCCGAAGCGGAAGAATATTTACGCAAAACACTCTCTCGTTTTCCGAATTCGCCTGAGTTGCTCAAGCTGATTGCCCGGTCTCTTCTGAAAAGCGGACGCTTCCTTGAGGCGATAGATTTCTCCGAAAGTGCCATCGCAATATCTCCGGCCGACCAGTCAAGTCACTCGACAAGATCGAGTGCCTATTTAGCTTTAGGCTTGATTGAACACGCACAGCACTCCATTAAAACGATAGAGTGGTTGTCAAATAGTGAGAAAAATGAAGAGGAGGCCAAAAGCGTAAAGGAAAGGTATGAAAAGCTGCGGCAAATCTCATTCTCTATTGGCGAACATCTCATACCAACAACGCTTACGGCGAGAGAAGCGCTGCTTCGAAAGAAGGATTGTTTCGATAAGCTTAAGCACGCCACTAAGATATCAGACTTTAAATTGGTGGTCTTGCTATCAGAATTGACCCTTCTTAGGGAACCTAAAAATCAAAATATTGCTAATGTTCTAGGGTCGGCATACACCAGTCTCGGCGACTTCGAAAATGCAATAAAAACACTTAAGAATGCTTTGGCCTTAAATCCTCAGAATGCAAAAGGCCTATTTTTACTGGGTAATATCTATGCTAAGAAACAAATGTTTAAGGCAGCCGGAGCGTATTTCAACCAAGCGGTGAAGCTCGATCCTAAGGACATCTTGGCCTGGATAAACCGAGGCATTACCTTCCGAGAAATGAAACAATTTTTGCCAGCGCTAAACAGCTTCAAGAAGGCTGCTCAGCTTAATCCGCGCTCGGAAAATGCCGCAGCCAATATGCTCATTCTAAAAGTAATGTCCGCAGAATGGTCGGACTGGGAAACAAAATTAAAAGCTTATAGAGACTTGAGACGATCTGGCGTTTCCGATGCGGTCGACATAGACAAATTTAAAATGCTCCTGGTTGAAGACAACCCAGGGGAACACCTTGCGCGAGCTAGGCTTTTTTCGAAATCTAACTTCCCGAAAAAAACGAGAGAGCAAGATTTCAAACGGCCTGCCGCGCGCCCAGACAGACTGACGGTCGCTTACGTTTCCGGCGATTTTAGGCAGTTCCCTGGGATGGTATTGATGGCGGGCGTACTAGAACATCATGATCGCGATAATTTCGAGGTGATTGCAGTATCGCACGGACCTGATATTAAGGATAAATGGCGTGATCGGATTGAAGCCGCGGTGGATCAATTTATAGACATAAAAGAAATGCCCGATTTAGAGGCCGCAGAACTGTTACGAGAAAAGCGAGTTGACATAGCCGTGAACAGAAATGGCTATACGAACAATCATCGAACAGCGCTCTTTTATCACCGGATTGCACCGATTCAAGTAAACTATTTGGGTTATCCTTGTACTATGGGTGCGGACTTCATGGATTATATCGTAGCGGATCGAACGCTAATTCCTGAGGAATCCAAAAAATACTATTCAGAAAACATAATATACATGCCTGACAGCTACCAGCCTAACGATCTAAAAAGACCGTTGGCGGATACGCCCTTAAGCAGGGCGGAATGCTCCTTACCAGACGAAAAAATTGTTTGTTGTTGCTTTAATCAAACGCAAAAAATAACACCAGACGTCTTCAGTATATGGATGTCGCTTCTAAGCAAATGCGATCGGGCAGTACTCTGGTTGCTGGAGGCGGCGCCGGAGCCGAAAAAAAATATTCTTAAAGAAGCCACGAAGCATGGAATAGATGCGTCGCGTATCATTTTTGCGCCTCGGGTGTCTTTGGAAAGTCATTTAAGCAGACAGGTTTACGCAGACATTTTTCTGGATACGTTTCATTACAACGCTCATACCACAGCTAGTGATGCACTGTGGGCTGGAGTGCCTGTCGTTACAAAAATAGGCCACCAATTCTCTGCTCGCGTAGCGGCGAGCATCTTAGGCGCCCATGGTTGCTCGGAGCTGGTTGCCAATAGCGATGATGAATATCGGCAAATCAGCTCCAAGCTAATTCTCGATGACATCTATCGAACTAAAATCCGGGCTAAAATCGTACGAAATATAAAGACTCATCCACTTTTTGACATAAAACGCTACACCTCCTCACTCGAGCAAGGATATCTACAGGCTCATCAGAAATTTCTCTCTGGAGCAAAGACCGAAGACATCTATATTAACTAACGGATGGCAAAAGCAAGATTTCGCAGGCGCTATGGGCCCGCTCTTAGTGGTATCTACCTGCGCTTTTGACGAGCTCTATCACTTGATCCTCAGAATTTATAACTTGAGCTTGCATGGCGAGCGATATTTTTTTCAGCATTTGAGCTTTTGCTAAGCGAGCAGCTTCAATTGCGGTGTCAGTATCAGATAAAGACGCCAAACCGATGTTTTTTTCAATTTGTTGATTTATGTGAAATGAAGCGGCGTATTCCAAACGCTGGCTGAGACTGCCCAGTTCGCTGCGTATTGTGTTCAGCTGATTTAGGGCGTGGTCAGCTACTGTTATAGCTTCTTGTGCCTTTTGCACGCTGGAAAGATCTGCAGTCGACATTGCAGACAGTGATGCGCTTGTGGAGTTATTTATAGCTGTTCCAGTAGCGAAATAGGCGAGCGAAGATGTTCCTGATTGCGTCAAGCTGAAGGTGCTGTCTGCAGTTAGATGAAGGGTACCTATCAGTCGGCTGGTATCATTGCCGCCGGTAGCGGCAAGCGCCTGTACTGTTCCTGAGGTTGTACTTTGATCCCTGGCTACGGCTTGTAATGTCAACCCCGTGTTAGCCGAATCGTTAGTTACTATAACGTCGTCCCCATCTGCATCTTGTAGGAGAATTAAATTATCGGATGTTGCGGTTGCGGTGACGCCGGTTGAGCCGGAGACAGCATTGATCGCTGTAACACCTGCGCTTACATCACTGCTACTCATTGTAAAACTTGAGGTCTGGTTCGAGTTTATTGTGATCGTGTAAGTTGTAGATGAACTTTGGGTAGAGCCGAGTAAGCCGTTGGTCTCTGCGGTTGCTGTAATATCCGGCGTCAGACTAAGAGCATTAATCCTGGCAGCGAGCGTTTTTGCGCTTTCGGCCGCCACAGCACTGATTGAGCTTGAAACTAAGACAAAGTCTTCATCTACTGTTGTCGAATTTGCGGCTGCAGACGAATCTGCTCCGGCGGTAATCGCGCCTCTCGTCGCACCCGTGATGGTATGCGTCCCCGTAAAATATCCCTGTGAAACAGTACCGTTTTGTAGGACAGAAAAAGAGCTGTCCGCGCTTAGTCTTATTGTGCCGCTTACTCTGGTGGCATCGTTTCCGCCACTAGCGGCAAGGCTGACTGCGCTACCCGATGCTGTAGAGCCGTCTCTGGCAACGGCAGTGACGGTGAGACCAGAATTTGATCCATTTTCATTTTCAATCGTAACGTCGGCGCCTGAGTTGTCATGTAGTAACGCTTGATTGGCTGCGGTTTCAGTCGCTGTAACACCGGTGGTCGACGATATCGTGTTTATAGCTGCTACAGCATTACTTGCGTTGCCAGAGCTCATGGTGAAACTCGCAGTAGAGGTGCCGTTCACCGCGATGGTATATGTTGTCAAAGAGGCATCCGTGGAAGCGAGAAGCAGGTATGTTTCAACTGTCGCCGAGACTCCTGTTGTGCCTGATACCGAATTTATCTTCTCAGCAAAGGTAGATGCGGCTTCGTTAGCGGTAGCATTTATTGTGGTGGTATTGATCACAATGCTTTCAGAGGCGGATATATCGTTACTGGTTGCTGAGGTTGCTGCACTGGTGGCGGATTTAGTAGTGCCCTCGACCACATAGGCTCCAAGCGCATCGGCTTTAGCCGAATTTATGTTTGCAGAGACGTACGATGTGGTTGCATCGCCTAAGTAAATGTTTTTTGATGTGAAAGTCCCGTCCAGCGTGGTTGTTCCATTATGTTTGGTGTCCCCAGCTAAAATGGTGATCAAACTCGCAATCTCCGTTGCTTCATTATTGAGATTAGTTCTCGTTGTTGTGGTAATAGAAGAATCATTAGCTTCAACCGCCAACTCTCTGAATCTGTTGATAAGCTCCCCAATTTCTTCGGCGGAAGAGTCTGCGGCATCGAACAGTGAAATACCGCTAAGCGCTGATCTATAAAAAGCATTTGATGCGCCAACTTCTGCGCTAAGTTTGCTGGCTATCGCTACACTTGTGGGGCCGTCCGCTGCACCGTTAAGGCGGCTTCCCGTTGATAGCCTCTCACTACTGGTTTGTATGGTTCGATCAAGTTGATAAAGGTTTTGTAATCCTGGAAAAGCTGAACTAATGTTTAACGAACTCATATTTATTCCTCGTAACGGCAAAAAAATGTCATTACCGGCAAAATATTGCCGGGTTCGAGGAGCGGAGTCGGTTGTTCGCGCGATAACTTTAGAAAAAAAACGATTTGTTTAGTTGTGAAACGCGGGTTTTGATGACTAGCGAGTTTTCAGTTGATTTACGAATGGGGACGGTGGAGCTAGCACTTAGATTTGTTCATATCGGTCGTAGTGATAATCTTAAATCGTACAAATAGTTTTAAAATTAGAAATTGGTGTGTTTGGTAAGTGATGAGGAAGACTTTTAATCTTGTGGAAAGTTTGATTTGACACGGAAAAACATAGGCCGGCGACAGGACGGTTTAGCAGGAGGCTACAGACCAAGTTTGCATCGGGGGAGGAAGTGGAAGGGAGGTGAGAGACAGAAAAATACGATATCTCAGGCAAAAAAAACCCCCGCAAGAGCGGGGGTTTTAGGTACTACCGATTCACTAATGAAACATTATTGAATCAGCTGCAGTGCGAGCTGCGGAGCAGCGTTCGCCTGAGCGAGCATTGCCGAGCTCGCCTGAGCAAGCACCTGGGACCGGGCCAAGGTAGCAGACTCTACAGCATAATCTGCGTCTTCGATCATACTTCGAGAAGCTTCATGATTCTCTGCAGTAGTTTGTAGATTAGCGATAGTATGCGAAAGCCGGTTTTGTAACGAACCTAAATCGCTCCGCATAGTGTTTACTTTAGCCATTGCGGCGTCGATGGTAGATAGTGACCCGCTGGCTGCAGTAGCCGAAGAGACGCTAAATCCTGAACCTCCTGAACTGGAACTTGAAGCAAAACCACCTGCGACGTGCAGACCCAAAACGGCTGCTATATCCTGCGCAGA
>MDTB01123022.1_pt1 | contig 12050 bp, 13 predicted proteins | sample 811161 | NCBI WGS metagenome assembly MDTB01 (sample SAMN05326650, study PRJNA326480) | marine metagenome | isolation source: seawater | place: Mediterranean Sea | collected 2009 | reverse complement strand
TTCTGGCTGGCCCAACATGTTTCATCGCAGAGTGATAATTTGGAGCAAACATAAAAGCAAAGTTAAATTTTTTTATACTTTCCTCGGCCTCTTTAGGATTAAAATTAATATTTATTTTTAAAGCTTCAAGCACATCTGCAGAACCACAATTTGATGAGACAGCCTTATTACCGTGTTTAGCAACTTTAACTCCCATACTCGCTAGAGCTATTGCTGCAGCAGTAGAAATATTTAGTGAGTTTTGACCATCACCTCCAGTTCCACATGTATCAATAGTACTTTCATCTGCTTTCACTTTGCTAGCTTTCTCCCTAAGTATGTAAATTCCTCCGGCAAGTTCATCTTTTGTTTCACCTTTTTTTAAAAGAGCATCTAATAATTCTATAGTTGTATTATCGTCATGTTTTCCTTCCATAAGTTCAGAAAAAAGAACTTTACTGTCTTCAAAAGAAAGGTTTTGACCTTTTTTTAATTTTTCTTGGATATTGGACATTTTAATTTGTTATAAAGTTTTTTATAAGTTTCATACCAACTTTAGTACTAATACTCTCGGGGTGAAATTGGAAGCCATGAATATTGTAGTATTTATGCATCAAACCCATAATAGTCTTATTGGTTGATTCAGCAGTAATAATCAGTTCTTTTGGAAACTTTTTACGATCAACTACTAAGCTATGATACCGTGTGGCCTCAAAATTATTTTCAACATTTTTGAATAATCCTTTTTTTTTATGTTTAATTTTACTAATTTTACCATGCATTAGATTTTTAGCGTTTATGATTTTGCCGCCAAAAACCTGACCTATGATTTGATGACCTAAACAAACACCAAGAACAGGGATTTCGCGATAAATTTCTTTGACAATCTTTAAACAGTTACCAGCTTGATCAGGGTTTCCCGGCCCAGGTGAAATAACTATTTTTTTATATTTTTTTTTGAAAATTGTTTTACTGTCTATTTTGTCATTTCGAACTACATCTACATTTTTTTTAAAATTAGCAATATAATGGTATAAATTATAAGTAAAACTATCGTAATTATCTATTAAAAGTATTTTCATTTAATCAACTGCTCTCATTAAAGCTTTTGCTTTATTTATTGTTTCTGTAAATTCTTTTTTTGGTTGACTATCAGCTACAATACCAGCTCCTGCTTGAACAAAAAATTTATTATTTTTAATCACGGCTGTTCTTAATGCTATACATGTATCAAACTCATTATTGGGCGTAAAGTAACCGATACCCCCCGCGTATAAACCTCTTTTATTTTTTTCTAGCTCATCTATTATTTCCATTGCCCTAATCTTAGGAGCACCACTGACAGTGCCAGCAGGAAAACCTGATAAAAGAGCTTCAAAAGGAGAGATTTTTTTGTCAAATTTTCCAGTCACGTTTGAAACAATATGCATAACATGAGAATATTTCTCAACTTTAAAGCTTTCCGTTACTTTAACAGTATTTATTTTTGAAACTTTACCAACATCGTTCCTTCCTAAATCAAGCAACATTAAGTGCTCAGCTATTTCTTTTTGATCTTTAAGAAGCTGGTCTTTAAATTTTTTATCTTGACTGTTATTTTTTCCTCTTGGTCTAGTGCCTGCAATAGGCCTTATAGTAATTTCATTATTTCTCAATCTTACTAGAATTTCTGGACTACTTCCTAATATTTTAAAGTCTTCAAAATTAAAATAAAACATAAAAGGAGATGGATTGGATTTTCTAAGATAATTATAAATTTCTAAGGGTTTTTTAAAAAATTTTCTTTCAAATCTTTGACTTAACACAACCTGGAAGATATCACCTTTTTTAATATATTCTTTTGCTTTTTTTACGTTTTGGAAAAACTTATTTTTTGAGATATTAGATTTTACTTTATTATAATTATTTTTAAATGTTATCTTTTCTGGAAAATTTATTTCCCCTATAAAATTTAGATGTTTAAACTCTCTTTTTATTTTTTCGTATTCTTCAAAATAATTTTTTATTTTGTTGTCTGAAAAAAAACTAAAAATATAATATACTTTTTTTTTTAAATTATCGTAAATTATAATATTTTTTGGTCTTAAAATTCTAATATCAGGTAAATTTAAATCATCTTTACAATTGTTTGGAATTTTTTCTACATACCTTATTATATCGTAAGAAAAATATCCAACCAACATCGAAGACATTGACGGTAATTTTTTGGGTATATCAATTTTAAAATCTTTTATTAATTTATTAATATAATTCAATGGATTTACTTTAAAATTTTTAATTTTCCCTTCAAAAGATACTTTTAAATTATTCTTTTTTATGTCCCATATTTTATCTGCGTTATATCCAATTATTGTATATCTGCCTCTAGTTTTACCTTTTTCAACAGACTCAAAAATAAATCCATTTTTTTTTGACAAAATAAACTTAAATAAATTTTCAATTTTTTTATAATTATTACATTTTTTTTCGGAAAATATAATCTGATTTTTTTTTTTATCGTGATTGGACTTAAATAATTTTAAACTTAAATTTAATTTCATTAAAATGATTCTTTAATACGGTTTAAAGTTTTTTGATTTATTTCAACGTTATATTTTTTATTTAAACTAGTATCATAACTATTATAAATATTGTTAGATAGTTGAAGTCTTGTTTTTAACATATATTCTTCATATTTTGGATCTTTCGTAGAAAGTTTTTTATATATAGTATCTTTCGTTAGAATAATAAAATTTTCTCTTAAAAGATTATCTGTAATTATATTTACTTCTTTATTACTTGTCTCAAAAATTCTCCTTATTATACTAGGACTAAAAACCTTGTTATCTTTCGTGTCTTCAATAGTCATAGATTTAATTAATAGACCATTTTCTTTTGCAAAACTAACCATCTCATTATATTTAAATTTATTACTTGTTATTTTCTTTGCAATTTCAGTGTTACCTTTAATTTTATTTTGTATCCTAATTTGATCTGTTAAGGCTTTTTTGACGTCCTGATTGTTAAATTTTTTATTTCTCTCAAACTTTTTATTTATTTCTAATAGATAAAATTTTTCATTAAAGGTGACTAACTCAACTTTTTTTGTTGTATTAAATTTAAAAAAATTATTGAATAATTCTTGGCTAATTTCGGATTTTTTTACTCCGTCAGTGTTTTTCATCTTGTCATTTAATAAACCAGTATTTTTAAAAGTTAAATTGTATTCCTCTAAAATTTGTTCAAACGAATAATTATCAAGTGTCTTATTCTCTATTTCATTTATTTTCTCGAAATAGGCTTTACCATACTCTTTTTTTCCTGTTAGTTTTACGGGCTCGACCTCAGAAAATTTAATTTCTTTAAATATCTCTAAGAAGGAACTCTTATTTTCATTATATGCTATTTTCAAAACATCATCTGAAATTGGCTTTTCATAATATTTTTTCAAATCTATATATTCTATAATTTTTTTTTGATTTTCTTTATTATATTCTAATTGTATTAAAAAATTTGGGATTTTAATTCCCCCAGATAAAAAACTTAATAGTTGTCTTCTTTTTTCCTGTTCAGAAATATTTTTTTCAAAGGTCGGAGCTGTAAGATTACTTGAAATTAAAAATTTTTCATACTCGGTTCTTGAAAATTTATCATTTTTAAAAAATGTTTTGTCGTTTTTGATAATCTCTCTTAAAGAATTATCAGATATAACAACATTTAAATTATTTAGCTCTAAACGTAAAACCTTTTTACCTATATAATCAGACAAGACTCTGTTCAACAAATCTGTTTCCGACAAACTTTTTCTTTGATCTTCATTTAGATTAAGCAACCTTAAATAGTTTACAAATTCTTGAGCACTAATTTTTTCTGAGTCAATTTTTGCTATCACATTTTGACTTCCACCTCTAAAAACATCTCCCATACCCCAAAAGACAAATGGCAATATTATTATTCCAACAAAAATTTTAAAAACCAACGATTTAGAGTATTTTTTTATTGATCTTATCATGTTAATATTTTAAATGTTAATTAATATAAACTCTATTAGACCAAATTCATTGTAAACGCAAATCATGAAATATTTTATAGGAAATTGGAAAATGTTCGGGGTTCCTGGTTCTATTAAAATCCTTTTAAAATTAAATTCTTTTGTAAAAAAGCATAAATTCAAAAAAAATTATAAAATTATTATTACTCCCCCTTACACACTAATTGATAAATTTGTTTATAAAATGGAAAATAGTCAAATTCATATAGGAGCACAGAATTGTTTTTACAAAGATAATTTTTCTTCAGATACTGGAGCAATTAGTGCGTATATGATTAAAAATTTGAGAGCAAAATACATAATAATTGGACATTCAGATAATAGAGCAGAAGGTGATGACAATTATATTTTAAAACAAAAAGTAACTCATGCGTTACGCAATAATTTAAAAGTAATTTTTTGCATAGGAGAAAATAAAAGACAAAAACAAAATAAACAAACTTTAAATGTTCTAAATAGCCAATTAAAAAATGTATTAAGCCAAAAAATTAAACAAAAAAACTTGATTATAGCTTATGAACCGATTTGGTCTATAGGCACTGGGGTCATCCCTTCATCTAAAGAATTAGAGATTATTACAAAAAATTTGAAAAAAATTTTAAGAAAATTGTTTAAATCTAAAGAAATACCACCAATTATTTATGGAGGGTCAGTAGAAGGAAAAAATATTAAAAGTTTTAGAACATTAAGAGATATAGATGGTTTTTTGATAGGAGGAGCTTCCAAGTCATCTCAAAAATTTATTGATATATTGAAAAATTACTATAGATAGTCTTTATGGAAAGTATATTTGTTGTGGTAAATATAGTGCTAGCAATCATCCTTGTCGTGGTTGTTTTGTTACAAAGATCTGAAGGGGGAGCGCTTGGTTTGGGTGTTTCACAAGATAATTTCACGTCATCCAGGTCTGTGAGTACATTCTTGACTAAACTGACAACAATAATTGCATCGTTGTTTATTATATGCAGTATAATCTTAGTAGCTATTTCAAGAGATGAAATACGTAAAACTCAGTCTGTTTTAGAATTAGAGGAGGAAGATAATAATAATCTTCCAAAAATTCCAGGATCTGGAAAATAAAACTTTTTTTTGACACTTTTTTAAAGTATAACATACTTCCATGGCGCGATACATTTTCGTTACTGGCGGCGTGGTTTCATCTTTAGGCAAAGGCCTATCTTCAGCTTCACTAGCATATTTATTACAATCTCGAGGATATAAAGTTAGAATAAGAAAACTTGATCCGTACCTAAATGTTGATCCAGGAACAATGAGCCCTTTTCAACATGGTGAAGTTTTTGTAACTGATGATGGGGCTGAAACAGATCTAGATTTAGGACATTACGAGAGATTTTCTGGAATATCAGCGAAAAAATCTGACAATATAACTACTGGAAAAATTTATAGCGATGTTTTGAGAAGAGAACGACAAGGAAAATATTTGGGAAAAACTGTACAAGTTATTCCACACATCACAGATAGAATTAAAGAATTTATCAAAAACGATGTGGTAAAAGAAGATTTTGTTATTTGTGAAATAGGAGGCACAGTTGGAGATATTGAAAGTCTTCCTTTTTTAGAAGCAATAAGACAATTTTCAAACGAAATAGGAAGAAAAAATACTTTATTTATTCATCTTACTTTGGTCCCTTATATGAAAGCATCAGATGAGATAAAGACTAAGCCAACTCAACACTCAGTTAAAGAACTAAGAAGCATTGGAATTCAACCTGATATAATTATTTGTAGGTCAGAAAGAACCATTCCAATAGATCAAAGAAAAAAAATTTCATTGTTTTGCAACGTTGCAATCGAAGACGTTATAGAAACTGTTGATGTTAAAACAATTTATGAGGCTCCAATAAGTTTTAATAAAGAAAAATTAGATGAAAGGGTTCTTAAATCATTTAAAATAAAATCTAGAAAAAAAGTTAACCTTCTTCCATGGAAGAGAATTACACGATTAGTTTTAAATGCAAAAAATAAAGTTAATATTGCTATTATCGGCAAATATGTTGAGCTCAAAGATGCATATAAATCATTAGATGAGGCTTTAACACACGGTGGGATAGCTAATAATTTAAAGGTAAATTTAATCAGAATAGAATCCGACTTTTTAAAAACAAGTGAAATCAAAAATAAATTAAGAGATGTTTCTGGAATTCTGATACCTGGTGGATTTGGCAAAAGGGGAACTGAAGGTAAAATCGCTGCAGTAAATTATGCTAGAGAAAACAAAATTCCGTTTCTAGGTATTTGTTTTGGTATGCAAATGGCAGTAATAGAATTTGCTAGGAATAGACTAAATATAAAAAAAGCAACATCAAGCGAATTCGGACCATCTAAAGCATCTGTTGTTGGTCTAATGAGCGAGTGGACAAAAGATGGTAGATTATTTAAAGGCACCGATAAAGACTTAGGCGGAACAATGCGTTTGGGCAGTTATGAAGCTAGACTTAAAAAAGACACAAAAATAAGTAAAATTTACAACTCATTAAGAATAAACGAAAGACACAGACATAGATATGAAGTCAATATTAATTATAGAAAGGATTTTGAAAACAAAGGAATGATATTTTCAGGCTTGTCTCCAGATAATAAGTTACCAGAAATTGTAGAATTAAAAGATCATCCTTGGTTTATTGGAGTTCAGTTTCATCCCGAATTTAAATCTAGACCTTTAAGGCCACATCCTTTATTCTCATCGTTTATAAAAGCTGCAAAAATCAATTCAAAAAAATGAAAAATCATAAAGTTAAATGTTCTAATTTTGAAATTTCTAATAACAAACCTTTTACTTTGATCGCAGGACCTTGCCAGCTTGAAAGTGAAGCTCATGCAATAAAGATCTCAACAGAATTAAAAAAAATTGCTGATGATTTAGGAATTAATCTAATTTACAAAACTTCTTTTGATAAAGCTAATAGAACAAGCCTAAAAGGCAAAAGAGGCTTAGGTTTAGATAAATCACTACCTATTTTTGATAAAATTAGAAAAGAAGTGGAAGTTCCAGTTTTAACCGATGTTCACACAACTGAACAATGCTCAATTGTTTCCAATCACGTAGATGTTTTACAAATTCCCGCTTTTTTATGTAGACAAACCGATCTACTAATAGCTGCAGCTAAAACAGGCAAAATAATAAATGTTAAGAAAGGACAATTTTTAGCTCCTTGGGATATAGCAAATGTAATAAAAAAAATAGAAGACTCTGGAAATAAAAATATTTTAATTACCGAAAGAGGTGCGAGTTTTGGTTATAACACTCTTGTTTCAGATATGAGAGCCTTGCCAATTATGTCAAAGTTTGGGTTTCCTATAGTATTTGATGCAACGCATTCAGTTCAACAACCAGGTGGCATGGGGGAAAAGAGTGGGGGACAAAGAGAATTTGTTCCACATTTAGCTCGTGCGGCTATTGCAGTTGGTGTGGGAGCAATTTTTATTGAAACACATGAAGATCCAGCTAATGCTCCCTCTGATGGTCCCAACATGGTCCCATTAAAAGAATTAAAAGATTTATTAAAAAAATTAACAGAGATCGATAAAATAATTAAATAATAATGTTCAAAATTAAAAATGTAAAAGGCAGACAAGTCTTTGATAGCAGAGGAAATCCCACTGTAGAAGCTGAAGTTTTTTTGGAAAATGAAGTTTCTGCAACAGCAATATCTCCTTCTGGTGCATCTACTGGAGCATTCGAGGCTCACGAATTAAGAGATCAAGATATAAATAAATTTTTAGGCAAAAGTGTAAATAATGCAGTTGAAAATATAAATAATAAAATTTCAAATAAATTAAAAGGGTTAAACTCAAATGATCAAAAAAATATTGACAAAGTTTTGTTAGATCTAGATGGAAGTGATAATAAAGCAAATCTGGGTGCTAATGCTATTCTCGCGGTTTCTTTAGCGAATTCCAAATGTTCGGCTTTATCAAACAACAAACCTCTTTTTAAAAATCTAGGAAAAAAATTTACTTTGCCTGTTCCTTTAATGAATATCATTAATGGAGGAGTACACGCTGATAATGATTTAAATATACAAGAATTTATGATTAGACCTGACTCAGCTAAAAATTTTAAAGATGCTATTGAAAAATGTTATATAGTAATTCAAAGCTTAAAAAAATTATTAAAATCTAAAAATATGCTCACTAATGTTGGAGATGAAGGTGGATTTGCTCCTTCAATAAATACTAATGAGGAAGCTTTAGAGCTAATAATTAATGCTATTGAAAAATCAAAATTAAAACCGGGAAAAGATATAGTTATTTGCTTAGATGTTGCAGCCAATGAATTAGTAAATGAAAAAGGTGAATACTCAATACAATCTCAAAAACACATTTCAGTTGAAGAAACTATCAACTATTATAAGAAAATAATTTCTTTATACCCAGTAAAATCAATAGAGGATCCTTTCGCGGAAGATGATTGGAAATCGTGGAAAAAATTAACAAATGAAATAGGAAAAAATGTTCAGATTGTAGGAGATGACTTATTTGTTACAAATATAAAACGACTTGAAAAGGGAATAAAACAAAATTCAGCTAATTGTATTTTGATAAAACCAAACCAAATAGGAACTTTGACTGAAACTTTAGAGGTTATTTTGATGGCTAAAGAGGCAAATTTTAATACAATTATTTCTCATAGATCTGGAGATACAGAAGACACATTCATAGCTGATTTGGCTGTGGCGACAATGTCTAATCAATTTAAAGCTGGCTCGTTAGCTAGATCAGAAAGAGTAGCTAAATATAACAGGTTATTGCGGATAGAGGAAGAACTTGGCAATCAAGCTAAAATGGCTAAAATCTAGCTTATGCGACTTATTGAAAGTTTGAAGAAAAAAAAATTTGTATTATTTAATGTTTTTTTTACATTATACGTAGGAATTAATTTAATTGGAGGTGAAAGAGGACTAGTCTCTTATTTAGATAAGAAAAAAATTTATGCTGAGCTTGTGGATAATGAAAAAATACTAAAACACAAGTTAGAAGATCTTCAGCATAAAATATCTTTAGTTAAAAAAAACGATTTAGATTACTTAGATATGCTTTATAGAGAAAATTTTAGATATGGAAAAAAGGACGAAATTATAATTAAGTTAAAATGAGCAAAAAAATAAGACATCCAGAAAAAGTTAACAAACCTTTTAATCCCATTAAAAGAAAGCCGGAGTGGATTAGGTCAAAGATTATTGACTCTCAAGTTTTCTTTCAAACCAAACAAGTTATTAATCAAAATAATTTAGTTACTGTTTGTCAAGAAGCCAATTGCCCAAATATTACGGAATGTTGGAGTAAAAAACATGCTACTTTTATGATTATGGGAGATACTTGTACAAGAGCTTGCGCTTTCTGTGACGTAAAAACTGGAAAACCTAAAGCTCTTGACATTTTTGAACCTTTAAAAATCGCCAAAGCTGTAAAAAATTTAAATTTAAAACATGTTGTAATCACTTCCGTCGATAGAGACGATTTAAAAGATGGTGGGTCAGAACATTTTTTCAAAGTTGTTGAAGCTACTAGAGATATGAATCCTCAAACATCAATTGAAGTTTTAACGCCAGATTTTTTAAGGAAGGGAGACTCATTTAAAAAAATTTTAGAAGCTGATCTAGATGTGTTTAATCACAATATCGAAACTGTTCCGAGGCTTTACACCACAGTGAGACCGGGAGCTAGATATTTCGCTTCACTTGAATTACTTAAAAACGCAAAAAAATTTAATAAAAAAGTTTTTACAAAATCTGGGATTATGGTTGGTTTAGGAGAAAACAAAGAAGAAGTTATTCAAGTTATGGATGATTTAAGATCTGCAGAAGTAGATTTTATTACTATAGGTCAATATTTACAACCCTCACCAAAACACCATCCTTTGTCTCGATATTATACTCCACAAGAATTTAAAGAATTCGAAAGGATAGCAAAAACAAAAGGTTTTTTATTGGTGTCTTCATCACCTTTAACAAGATCCTCTTATCACGCTGACGAAGATTTTAAAAAACTACAAGACACAAGAAAAAGACAGCTTGAATGTCATCCGCATCTATAAAAAAAATTATACCCTGTAAAAAAAATCAATTAATTGAAATGGTTCTTGATATTGAAAAATATCCTGAGTTTGTACCTTGGTGCTTAAATGGCAAAGTTTATTCAAAAAAAGAGAGTAGTGATTTAATTGAAATTAAAGCTGATTTAAAAGTTGGTAAAAGCATTATAAATGAGACCTATACAAGCTTAGTCCATTACTATAAAGAAAAAGATAAAATTTTAGTTACGAATATTGATGGACCTCTTAACCATTTAACAAATGAATGGAAATTTAAAGAAATTAATAATTCTACTCAACTTGAATTTGATATTGATTTTGAGCTAAAAAATAATTTGTTAAATGCAATAATGAAAAGATCCTTTAATTTCGGTTTGAACAAAATTGCAGACGCTTTTGAAAAAAGAGCTTTAGAACTATACAAGTAATGTTTGGCACTTTATCTCTGATAATAATTTTTGTGGTTTTATGGTGGTATTTAGTAGAATATATCAAATATTTCAACACAGGAGATCCGAACGAAACAGACACAAATTACTGGAAATTTTCTTATGATTTTAAACCAAATAAAAAAGCAGATTTTAGCCCTGATAAACCAAAAATCCTTAGAAGAAGAAGATTTAGAAATAGATTGGTTTTTTTACTTTACATTGATGTGATAGCAATCTTTTTTTTAGCCAATATTTTAGCAGCCCAAATATTAGAGAAGATCGTGAGTTAATTTTAAAGCCTTATTTACTGTTGCTTTTTGAATGTAATTCCTTCCTCGATTTTTAAAGACATATTTATTTACTTTAACAATCTTGTCTTTCCTAATACCAATATAAACTAATCCAACCGGTTTTTGCTTTGATCCTCCTTTAGGGCCAGCTATACCGGTTATAGAAATACAAAGCTTATTTTTACTAATTTTACTTAAATTATTAACCATAGATAAACAGCATTGAGCGCTAACAGCACCATGTTTCTGAATAATTTTTTTGGGTACTTTTAAGATATTTATTTTAGCCTCATTTGAGTAAGTAACTAATCCAATTGAAAAAACTTTAGATGCGCCATTAACAGATATAATTGCGCTTGATAGCATTCCACCGGTGCAAGACTCAGCTGTAGCTAACTTAAGTTTTTTTTTTTTAAGAATAGACACAATTTTTTTATTTAAACTCATGAGAAAAACCTCGACTTAATAATCATAAAAACAATTAAAGTTAAAACAACATATAATCCTGCAATTACATCATCAAAAATTACACCAAAACTATTTTTATATTTTTTGTCAAAAAAATTTACTGGAAAAGGTTTTTTAATGTCAAAAAATCTAAACAAAATAAAAATATAAATATAAAAAAGTATTGCTTCCTGTGAATTTTTTTCTGAACCATGTGCTATTTCATATAAATAGATTGGAATAGACTGACCTATAACTTCATCTATAACAACTTCTTTTGGATCTTTGTTTTCACTTTGTTTAATATACTCAGCTACAGCATAGAAAGAGTATAAAAAAATCAAAAGAAGAAATAATAAAATTATATTATTAGAAAAATTTGTAATGTGAAAAAAACTATATAGTAAAACTGTAGTAATTAAGGATGTAATTGTCCCGGGAGCAAATCTTATCGTTCCTATTCCGAAAAAAGTAACAAACAGGTAATTTATAGTTTTAATCATATTTAATGACAGAAATTATAACTTCACATGCTATTGCTTTTTCTTTTCCAACAACACCAAGTTTTTCAGTTGTTTTACCTTTTATATTTATTTGATTTTTTGAAATTTCACAAAGTTTAGCAATACTGTTAACCATTTTGCTTTTATATTTTTTAATTTTTGGATTTTGAGTAATAATGTTCATATCTATATTATTTACAAAATAACCCTTTGCTTTTATTCTTTTTATCACTTCTTGCAGTAAAATTGTTGATCTTATATTTTTAAATTTCTTACTTTTATCAGAGAACATTTGACCGATATCTCCCATTTTAC
>MDTB01206023.1_pt1 | contig 12051 bp, 11 predicted proteins | sample 811161 | NCBI WGS metagenome assembly MDTB01 (sample SAMN05326650, study PRJNA326480) | marine metagenome | isolation source: seawater | place: Mediterranean Sea | collected 2009 | reverse complement strand
TTTATATTTTTACAAAAAAAAATGTATATTAGTTATATTTTTAGTATTTGTTTTTCATCGACAGATACTAGGGGTTTATCTTTCGAATACTTATCATAAATGTTTTTTTTAATAAATTTATCATTAAAAATTCGACCATTGAATAAATTAGTGTAATTCATTTTTTTTTTATTAAATAGATTTATAAAGTCTATTGGATGAATTTTGAAAATTTTATTTTTTTTTGAGTAATAGCTTTCATCGTACATAACGTTATTTAAAAGTATAGTATCATAAATTTGCATATCTTTCATCTTTGAAAATTCATGATCCGGTATTGTTAATATTATAGGTTTCTTCAAAAATGAAACATCATTGATAGAATAGGAAAGGTATGTGATTATACATAAGTCAGAAATTGAAATTAATTCAGTAGTTGTTGATGGGTAATAATCATTGTCGTAAAAAATTTTTACCTTATTATCTCTCTTCAAATAATTAGGGATATAGCTTTTTTTCCTTGATTTAATAATTATATTAAAATTATTATTTACAGCATACTTTTGGATTGAACGAAAAAGTTTTGAAAATCTATAACCCTTAAAAAAAAGTGCAAATTTTTTTTTTGAAGGTGCAATAAAGAGATCTAAAAATTGTTGTAAAAAATTTTTATTCATTAAAAATTGATTTAAATTATTTCTATATGCCCAGACATCATGCCAAAATAAAAGTAAGTAATTCTTATTTTTTGATAAATTATATTTTTTACACAATTGTTTTTTTTTATCCTGTATTTTGCAGTTGTGAAAAGCTAGTGTACCAACTGGATAAAGTTTTTTTTTAATATTATTGATTAATTCATATTTTATTTTTTTAGAAAGATAATTCTCTTTTTTTCTTAAAAAATGATCTTTTCTTTTTTTTAAATAATCAATGGATAACTTATCTTTTTTTTTGGTTACTGTTAAAATTTTATTAAATTCATTTAATTCATATAAACTATATGTAGGAAAAATATTATGACTCCATGACAGCCCAATCCAAGTTAGTCTTCTTTCTTCTAGCCAATTTTTATTACAAGAATAATAACTTGGTGGATTTGTAGAAAGTATTTTTTTAATTTTATATTTATTAACTAAATCACTAAACTGACCTAACCTGCTAAAAAAAAAATATTGTTTACTTTTGACATATTTTTTTACAAGTGGATTCGTGGGAATTAAGTACGACTTTTTATTTTTTTTAGATTTATCTGACTCTATAAAAAAATAAACTTTATTTTTTTTTTTTAATATTTCTGATAATGGAAGTAATATTTTGAGTTCATTTAAATTATTTAAAATTAATGCTACATTTTTCATTATTCAATTCCTAAAAATTATACCCAATTTATAATATTTTTTTGAGTATTTATAATAATTTTTTTTATTTAACACATCATTATTTTAAGTTATATCTTTGAGATAACAAATTTTAATTTCTTAAATCAATGGTAAAAATTATCGTAGTTGGATCAGGTTTAACAGGTTGTCTTACTGCTGCTAAAATAGCAAATAAATATAAAAAATTTGAAATAACATTAATCGATAGTTCTAGTAAAGTATTTCAATCAATGAATGCTATAAACATTGGTGGATCTAAAATCAATAATGGCTATCATGCACTTGAAATTAATCGAGCTGCAAATTTATTTTCGTATTTAAAAAAAATATTGAAGTTAAAATTTAAAAAAAAAAAGAGTAAACGTTATTTGATTATAAATGAATACCTCATCAAAGAACATGAGACATTAAAAAAATACCCGGAAAATTTAGTGAGATCTTTTAAAAAAAGAAACCTTAAGTCAAAAAATCTTGTAACCTTTTTTAACAACTTAACTGGCGATTTAAAAAAAACGATTCATAAGACATCTGAAAGATATTCAAACATATATAAGGATACGCTAGGTTTTTTTATACCTTGGTTCCTACCCAGAGAATTTAGTTATATATCTAACGATGAAGGTAGTAGTTTTCGTGAAAAAACTAAGAAGAAAAATTTTAAAAACTTTGTATCTGTTCCAGAAAATGGACTATTTGAGTCTTTGTCGAAACCTTTTTATCAATATCTAAATAAAATTAATAACATTCAAATTAAAACAAATATTAGGGCAAATTATGAGGGTAAAAAAATTACTTTTTATGAAGATAATAAAAAATTAGATATTGATTACGATTACATGTTTTTTTGCTCATCACCAATTTTTTTTCTTAAAAGAAACCAAAAACTTTTAAGTAAATTAATGCAAAATAGAAAACTTTTTGTATGCTGTCTCCTAAATCTTAAAAAAAAAATAAAAAAAGATTTTACTGAAATAATTTGTATGATAGAAAATTTTAAAGAATTATCAAGATTTAGTAAAATAAATTTTAAAAAGAATCAAAAAAAGTGTTTGGTAGAATTAATTTTTACTAAAAAAAATAAAATAAAAGAAAAACTTAATAAGACTAGGATAAAAAAAGCACTAGAGCCAATCCTTAATGATAATAAAATTAATTCTTTGAATTACAAAATTACAAGAAATGTATATTATCCGAACTACAAAATGATCAAGATTTGCAAGGATCATTTGAGAAAAAAACTTAAAAGAATAAATTCAAAAGAAAGTAAGGTTTTTTGCAATATGAACTTTGGACCGATTAATATGTCTAAATCATGGAATGAGTCAGAAAATAATATTAAAATTTTAAAAAATGAGTTATCAAGATAATTTCTATAAAAATAAAGAATCTAACTATTACTTTAAAAGAGTTTCAATTAATCAACCATTTAACAAGGAACTGCGACTTAGCAAAGTTGAAATATTAAATTTATTAAATAAAAAGATAATTTTAAAAAATAAAAAAATTTTAGAAATAGGTTGTTTTATTGGTGATTTACTACATTTTCTAAAAAAAAAATATAATTGCAAAGTTTCTGGTATTGAGCCTTCAAAGTTAGCATGCAAATATGCAAAAAAAAAATTTAAATTAAATATTGAAAATAATACTTTTGCAAAATCTACGAAATTTGCTTTATCAAAAAAAAATTTTAAGAGTTATGACGTTATAATTATTGATGATGTATTATCTTGGGTCGATAGAGATTTAATTATGCAAACAATTTCATCATTGGATTGGTTGCTAAAAAATGACGGATTTATATTTTTGAGAGATTTTTCGCCCAATTTTTCTTTTGCTGTAAAAAATCATCATTGGAAAAATGAAAAAATTTATAATTTTAAGCAAGCCAATGGGCATAAAACTTTTTTTATCAACTCTGGAAAATATAAAACGATTTATTCTAAGGTATATCATACAAAAAAATTTAATAAGGCTAAATCAGTAAATCCACAGAGTAATATTTGGAATGACGTTATTTTAAAAAAAATTAAAAAATTTACATTTAAAATTAAAAAACTATGACAAAACAATCAAAGATTTTTATGAAATCCGAAGGAGACAATTGGTTTAAAAGAAACCGAAATGCAAATTTTGGAAAAGATTATCCTTTAATGGAAATAGAAAAAATCATAAAAAATTTTAAAGAAAAAAAAAAGGTAAATATATTGGAAATTGGCTGTAGTCAGGGTAAAAGACTATCCGAACTTCAAAAAAAATATAAATGTAATTGCTTTGGTGTTGAGCCTTCATATTTAGCAATCAAAAATAAAATAAATAATAAAGTAAATATTAAAAGAGGCACCGCAGAAAAATTAGATTTCCCAAAAAAAAAATTTGATATTATTTTTTTTGGTTTCTGTTTATATGTTGTTGATGTAAACGATTTATTTCTTGTAGCATCAGAAGCAAATAGAGTGTTAAAAGATAATGGGTATATAATTATTTGGGATTTTGATAGTAAACTGCCAAAGAGGACAAGTTATAAACACGATAAACAAATCTTAACATTTAAGTTTGAATTTGTTAAGATTTTTTTATGGAGTCCATTATTTAAACTTTTAAGAACTAAAAAATATAAACTTTTGAACAAAAATAATTTTAATTTACGAATTGATAGTATGAAAAAAACAAGCAAGATAAAATGACAAAAATATCCGATTTTTTTAACTTTAAAAATAAAATTGTTGTACTTACTGGATGTAATGGTCAATTAGGTGCTGAAATTAGTCAAATGTTTGTCTCTAATGGTGCAAAAGTATATGGAATAGATAAAATTAAAAACAATAAAACGATAAATAAAAATTTTTTTTTTAAACAAATAAACATAGCGCATCAAAATAATATTGAAAACTTTATCAAAAATATTTTAATAAAAGAAAAAAAAATTGATATAATTATTAACAATGCATCACACCAAGTTTTGTCGGATATAAATAAAAAAATACCAAATAAAGAATTTGATTTTGTTAAAACGAATTTATTTGGTGCCGTAAATGTGATTAAAAGTTATACAAAGCTTCATAACAAAAATAAAAGTAAATTTTGTAGTATAATAAATATTTCCTCAATATACGGAGTTATTAGCCCGGATTTTAGTATCTACAACAAGGGAGACAGATTTAGCCCAGAGATATATGGCGCTTCTAAAGCTGGTTTAATACAAATTACAAAATATTTTTCTGTTCTTCTTGCTAAAAAAAATATTATTATTAATTCAATCTCACCAGGTGGAATTTTAAATAAAGATAAACAAAAAAAAAGTTTCATCAAAAGATATAGTGATAATGTACCTATGCAAAGGATGGCTTCAACAAGAGATATGATGACAGCGATTCTTATGTTTTCAAGTGATTATTCAAAATATACTACTGGACAAAATTTAATAATCGATGGTGGTTTAACTTCTAAATAAATGAAAAAATTTAGACCAAACAAAATTTGGAATGATGCATTAAATATAATTCCAGGAGGAAATGGGCTGCTTTCAAAAAGACCTTACAGGTTTGTTCCAAACTTTTGGCCAACGTACTATAAAAAATGTAGTGGAATATTAGTAACTGATTTAAATGGGAAAAAATATATTGATTTTTCTGCCATGGGCATTGGAACTTGTTCCTTGGGTTATTCTATTAAAGAGATTGATCAATTTGTAATTAAAAATATTAAGTCAGGTGTCAATTCTACTTTGAATAGTATTAATGAAATTAATCTTGCAAAAAAAATATTAAGTATCGAAAAGTTTGCGGATAAAGTAAAATTTACAAGAGGAGGTGGAGAAGCAATGAGTTTAGCTATAAGGATAGCAAGAGCAAAAAACAAAAAGGAAAATATTTTCTTTTCTGGATATCACGGTTGGCATGACTGGTATTTATCTGCAAATCTAAAAAATAATAAATCATTAGACACTTATTTACTCCCAAATTTACCTATAGAGGGTGTTCCAAAAGGCCTTAAAAATACTGCAGTACCAATTAATCTAAAAAAAATTAGCAATTTAAAACTTTTATATAAAAGTAAAAATATAGCAGCTGTAGTTGTTGAGTTAGCAAGAGAAAACTATGAAGATCAAAATGTAATAAAGGAGATATATAATTTTTGCAAAAAAAAAAATATATGTTTTATTGTTGATGAAATTACTACGGGATGGAGAGGTGAAATTGGTGGAGAATACAAAAAATATAAAATTAAACCAGATCTGGTTGTTTATGGTAAAGCTATGGGTAACGGTTATGCAATATCTTGTGTAGTAGGCTCAAACAATTATATGAAATGTTTAAACAATACTTTTGCCAGTAGTACAGCATGGACTGAAAAAGTTGGTTTTGCCGCTGCTGAGTCTACGATTGATTTTTTTAAAAAAAACAAGGTTAATAATCATATTAACCAAATGGGCGATTACATAGTTAATGAGTGGAAAAATATTTCAAAAAAAAGCGGAGTTAAAATTAAAATTGGAAATTATAAAGCTATACCATCTTTTAAGTTTGACTATAAAAATGAACAAAAAATATCAACGATTTTTACTTATGAGATGCTTAGAAAAAAGTATCTCGCAACAAACTCGATTTTCTTGAGCTATAGCCACAAAAAAAAAGATGTTGATAAATATTTGAAAAATTTTGAAAGTGTTTTCAACATTTTAAAAAAATATTTGAAAGATTGCAAAGGATATGAATTCATTAAAAATAAAAGAATTAACTAAAATTAATAAAAAATTTTTTATAATAATACAAGCTAGACTCGGTTCTTCAAGATTCCCTGAAAAAATATTAAAAAAATTAGATCATAGATCAGTTCTGGATTTCTTAATTGAAAATCTTTTAAGTATAATTAATAATGAAAATATTATTGTTGCAACTACAAAAAAATCAAATGATAAAAAGCTTATTTATTTACAAAAAAAATATGGAATTAAAATTTTCTTTGGTAGTGAAAAAAATGTTTTAAGGAGGTATATTGAAGCAGCTGTAAAATTTTCAGTTACAAAAATAATCAGAATTACATCAGATTGCCCTTTGGTAGATTTGAAAGTCTTGTCAAATATGGTGAAAAAATTTGATAAAGCTAAATATGATTATATTTCTAATAACTGCATTCTATCAGGCAAAAGATATCCAGACGGAATGGATATAGAGGTTTTCAATTTGAAATCGTTAAAAAGGTCAACAAAGTATTGTAAATTGAGTTCTGATTATGAGCATGTCACAAACGTTATTTGGAAAAGTAAAAAATTTCGAATTGGTTTTTTTAAACCAACAAAAGATCTTAGTCATTTGAGGTTTAGTGTAGATTATGCAGAAGATCTTAAAATTTTAAGGAAAATGCTAAAGTACATCAAATATTCAAAAAAAAAATATTGTTTAAAAAATTATATGAATTTTTTTAAATTAAATCCAAAACTTGAAAAATATATGAGTAATAATTTAAAGAAATTTTATAAAAATAGACCAGATTTAATTAATCGCTAAATTTTTTAATATATCTTTTGGAGAAATCATTTTGCTGGTTTATTTCTCCATATATAAATTTTGGACTGTTAATATTATCAGTCACTAAATCACTGTACTCTCCCATGGTCCCCCCTGAAACCAAAACTTTATTTTTTAATTTACGTCTTCCTATTTTTTTTAAAAACTTATCTTTGAAATGAAGGTAAGACGAGATTGTCGACTGAAACCCGGCTTCAGGGTCAAGTCTAAAATATTTAATCTTTTTATTTTTAAAATACTCAATTAAACGGTAATCAAAACCACTTTTACCAACATCAATTACTACTTTACAAAAAGATAATTTTTTTAAAAGTTCCAAATTAATCAAGTTATTATCGAAGGGTATAAAACTAATAATGCCACTGATATCTTTTGCATATTTTGAACTATAAAGCTTAATATGATTTTTATTAAACTTAAAATTAATTTTTTTTATAGATTGCAATATAGAATTAATTTTTTTTTTTATTTCTACCTTTTATGAAAATATCAAAATTTGACTCTAGTAGTTTTAAACTAAGCTTTGAACCTATATTGCCCATACCGATTAATAATATCTTTGATTTCTTCCTATAGAAAATTTTTTCATGGAAAAAATGTAATATATAATTAAAAACTGAGTCGAGGGTTACATCGTTTGTTTTTATGAAAAAAACTTTTTTTGAATTTTTGATTAATTTAATTGCCTTGTTATAGATTTCTTCTGAATTTTGAGTTTTACGCTCTATATCTAATATAATCTTATCAGAATATTTTTTAGCTAGACTAATTATTTTTTTTAGTTCGAAATCTTTGAAAATTACCGCTCCTGCAAGGTTAAAATCATTGAATTGTCTAAATGGAGTTATAAAATAATTATATTTTTCAATTTTGGTTGTAAATGCTAGAAGAAAATAAAATGGCTTACTGCTTTTTTTTGAAATCTTTTTACACTCTAAAAAAAAATTTTCTAAATCTTTCATTTAAAATCTTCCCATCTAATGGGTAAATCTTTTTTTATCTCTTTTTTAATTTCAAACCCTTCAATTATATCTCGATACTTTGGCAAAATTCCTCCTCCTGGTCCTTTCGTCGCAATGTCTTGTGATTTTAATATAGAGCCCTTCTTCAAATTTTTTTTTGCATATAAACTTTTTCTTTGTTGATTTATTGATTCATATTCCGTTGGCATAATTTCTTTTAAACCAATTCCTAAAATTTCTTTGATTTTCTTTTCATTTTTAATATCAGTAAATTTTTTAATTAATTTTAACTTATTAGCTGCAATGCCTTTTTTTTTAGTCAGATTATGAATATTTAATGAAAACTTTTTCAGTTGTTTCATTTCTTCAACTTCTGAAGATAGAATATGATCTGGGCCTTCCATGTATTTGTTAATTGTAAAATGCCTTTCAATAATGTTAGCACCACAAATCAAAGCAATTTTCGATGCATCTAAATTTTCACAATGATCAGATAAGCCAATAGGAATATTATAATAATCCTTTAATTTTTTTATCGCCATTAGATTCATATCACCGATATAAGCCGGGTAAGTTGAATTACAATGCAATAATGCGAGATTTGGATTTCCTGTTTTTTTAAACACTTGCACAGCATCATCAATTTCACTTAACGAAGACATGCCAGTTGAAAGTATTACAGGTTTATTTTTATTAGCTACATGCTCTATTAATGGTAGGTTCACCAAATCCATTGACGCTATTTTAAATAGATCAACACCATTTTTATCTAAAAAGTCGGCACTTTCAAAATCGAAAGGTGTCGAAAAAATTTTTAATTTTTTTGATTTTGCGTATTTAAAAACTTCTTTTTGTTCAGCAAAAGATAAATGATACCTATTAAACATCTGGCCAATATTTTCTTCTAGCCCATCTATTAGCTCAGCGTAGTTAGCTGATTTTACCTTATTAGAGACTCTAGAATTTTTTTCATAGGATTGAAACTTTATATAATCACATCCTGATTTAACAGCTTGATTTATGAGTTCTTTAGCTAATATAACACTACCATTATGATTTATTCCTGCTTCAGCAATTACTATTGGTTTGAATTTATTACCAATCAAAACGTTCTTACTTTGAATATCTTCATTTAGACTATTAACATAATATTTTTTTATTGTCTTATCTCGCTCAGAGTCTTGTTTTTTAGTAATCAAATTAACTAGGTCAAAAGCTTTATGAAAAATTACTTGACTGTCTGAGTAATTAAAATCTCCACCGGTTCCAATACTATACAGTTGATTATATTTTAAAATTTGAGATTTAGTTCTAGTTAATTCATTTCTATAACCTTTAAACATCAAAGGATAAACAAATGGCTCTTTGTTGGTTGATCCAGACTCATAGTCTTTAATATTTATAATATTTAATTTTTCTAAATGTGTAAGTGTTAAATTTATCAAATCCTTCTCAGGGAATTTATCTATTTTATCGTTTTTAGAATAAGTAATCTCTGCAGTGAGATATGTTTTATTTTTGGGTGAAACAAATTTTGAAAGTTTCTTTGCTTCAGTAACTCTATTAAATATAATTTTCTTATCTGAAAAATATAACCAGCTTATCTTCTTTGGTAAAATATAATTTTTTTTAAAACTTAAAAATACGGATCTTATACCTCTAAATTTTAATTTAGATTTGTATCCAAGTAAATATGATGTAAAATTTAACGGTAATGTTGAGATAATTATGTCATCATCATTTATTTTAATTATTTTTTTATTTTCAAATAACAATTTTTTAATTTTATAATCTTTATGTAATATTTTTTTTAAATTATAATTAAAATAAATTTTTCCACCTTTTTTTAAAGTTTCCTCCTTTAGAACATCATATATTGAACCAGTGCCATATTTGCCAACGGCATTCCACTCGTTAACATAAAATGGAGTATTTTTTTTTCTTAGCTTAATTCTTTTCGGAGCCCAATCTGAAGTCATTTGGTTTGTGGGAATTCCCCAAACTTTTTCAGGGTATTTTTTAAAAAACATACTCGCTAATGTTGGGCCCAGCTCAGCAATCACAAACTGCTCATAAGTTTTGGCCTTTAATTTTTCAATGTTATTTTTATTTTTTAATTCTAATAAAATTTTTTCTTTAATTTTTTTTGGATATTTTCTTATTGACTGTAGAGACAATGGATAATCCCACAAATCATTGATATTTTTTATTACATTTTTGCACCAAAATTTTCCTTTAGCAAACTTTCCTTTAAATTTTTTTTCCCAGTATCTAGATAGTTTTTTGTTCGGCGTATGAAAAATATGTGGTCCAGTATCTACAAAATGATTTTTCCACTTCCATGTTCTACACATACCACCAGAAATATTATTTTTTTCATAGATATTAACTTTATAACCTTTGGAGGCTAATTCACTAGCCACAACTAAACCAGAAGGACCAGCTCCTAATATATGAACTATTTTGCTCATTTATAATTATTAATTTTTACAAGATTCATAAATATATTCTCTATATCTACCATCTCCTCCTGTAAATGGGGTTAAATATTTTGCTAATAATCTATATCGTTGATGATCAACAGGAAAATTGTCTGCCATTAATTCCACGTGTCTTTGTGATTTCGGAAATAAAAGAAAGTTAGAATTTTCATGATATAAAAAATTACAGTCGCAATTATTAATAAAATCAAAATAATTTTTTAATGTATTATAGTTCATCTCACATAACGAGCGACTATTAAAAATTAAGTCACATTTTTTAATTAAACTTCTAAGTATAGATATATCTTTTGATGAAATTAAATTAATTGTTTTATTTTGAATTTTTGAATTATTTTTATCAATTATATTCACAGGGATTCTGTTTTTTGTTAAATAATAAAATGTTGTAATAAGCGCTGGAAATAAATCAATATTTACAATCGTGCAATTACTTTTAAAACGTCGAAAATTTTGAAGACATAAACCACCAAAGCCTCCTCCAATTTCAATAATTAAGGGATTGGATAATTTAGATTTTAATAAACGTTCAATGTTATAACTATAATAATAATGACGCGGCGTATCAGGTAGAATTATTTTTTCATTAACTTTCAAACCATATGGATTACCATATTCTGTTGCTAAATCATGTATATTTTTAATATCTGAAAATTCAAAACAGGTATCGATATTGCATAAAATATCTGATTTAACAGCGTTTAACTTATCTTTGCAATCTTGAAAAGATGGGCTTAAATATCCATAGGTAGCTTCTGTTTTAAACATATTTACAAGTAGATGGCTGATTTCTTCCATGTTCATATCACATATTGATTTTATAAAGTTCTTTTGTTTATTATTTTGTAACCATTCCCATTCACCAGTACCATCATTTCTGAGATCTCTAATTTTATGTGAAAATAAATTTAGTATTTTTGATATAATATCATTATCGACACCAGTCTTTTTAGTTGGTTCCTCAAAGTCAAATATCTCTGTTATAGTTTTAGGATGACTTTTTCTTTCGATGCTTGCATAAGAATATCGTTTCATTTTAATTTTTTTTAATAATAGTTCTTTTAATTTATTTAAAAATATTTTTAAGTTTGTTTACATTTTGTAAGTCAATTATATTAATTGTCTCTTTATACTTGTCTGGTAAATTATGTGAAATTATTATCGCTAATCTTTTTTTATTTATCCAGCTCAGTAAATTATTAAAAATTATATCATGGGATTTATTGTCTAGAGCATTTAGTGTTTCATCTAAAATTAACAATTGTGGATTTTGATAAATTGCTCTTGCAATAGATATTCTCTGAATTTGACCACCAGATATATTGCTGCCATTTTCCCCAAGTTTAAAATTGGAATTCAAATTCAAAAAGTTTTTATTATTAATACCAGCAAGTGAAAATGCCTCTTCTAACATCTTATTATTTATTTTTTCTTTTTTTTGACCAAAAGTTACATTGTATTCAATATTTTCATCTATTATATAGGTTTTCTGGGGAACATAGCTGATTAAATTATTACCAAACTGTGCAGTATTGGTAAGCACCTTTTCATCAAAAATGATTTTACCTTTATCAGGTTGTAAAAAGCCCATGATCAGCGAGAGGAAAGTAGTTTTTCCATACCCACTCGTTGCACTTAACAAATACAAATTTCCCTTTTTTAAATTGAAATTTAAATCTTCAAAAATTTTTTTTTTATT
>MDTB01062428.1_pt1 | contig 12051 bp, 19 predicted proteins | sample 811161 | NCBI WGS metagenome assembly MDTB01 (sample SAMN05326650, study PRJNA326480) | marine metagenome | isolation source: seawater | place: Mediterranean Sea | collected 2009 | reverse complement strand
CATGCCGAGCCTCACTCACAGTGGGCAACCACTAAGCAAGATAGGAGTAAATATGGTACATACACGACCAAAAGATAATACTGATGAAGGCAAAGTATTACGCATACTAGAACAAAATAGTGATTTTGTTTGTGGTACTTACTTTCAACAGGGTAACAATCAATTTAATGCTTTCTTGCCTACCTACGCACAAAGGGTTAGCGACCTTAAAAAACGTGGGTATAAAATAGAAAGACTAATTTGTAACAAACATAACCATAAAGGAAATGTTGCTATGTATAAGTTAGTAAGAGAAATAAAACAACTGGAGTTGATATGAATAAAGAAATAATCGCACAAGTTGCATTTAAAGGTGCTATCGAGTGCGTTGTAAATGGTAAAGCCGAATTAGACCAAGTAAAAGAGTTGACAAAAAAGTTTACTCAATTTATTTGTGATGAGGTTGGCGAAGAGCCTAAATTTAAAAGTTCAAATAGTGGTAGTGGTGGAGGATCCAATCCAATGACACAACCACAAAAGAATTTACTAAATAGATTAATCACTGAAAACGGTCTTGACTTGGACATCAGTAACTTTACTGTTTCCCAAGCTAGTAACAAGATTGAAGAATTAATAGGTGACACAAAAAAGTAATAGAGCAAGATATAAGGGAAAAAATGAGTAAGTATGGAACACCTTTCTAGCTCCACGAATGAGGAAGCTTCCGGAAAAAAACGAGTTGTAAAAAAACCGGAAGCGACCTCAAATATAGAAAACCAAATCTATTTTTCTATTATACCGGAGTGGGTTATCGATTGCGACATACCGGCACAAGCAAAAGTTTTATATTGCGTATTGCAAAGGTACGCTGATAAAAAAACAGGTAAGTGCTTTCCAAGTATTAGCACTTTAGCAAAACGTATGCGTGTAAGTGATAGTACGGTTAAACGACAAATTAAGATCTTAATTGATATTAAAGCGTTGAGTAAAGTCGCTAGGTATGATAAAGAAACGGGCGAACAAACAAGTAATCTATATACGGTTATACAAGTACCCCCGTTCATAAATGACCTGCCCCCTAGTTCCTCTACGACCTACAAACCAAAGTCAATTAACCAAAGTCAAGATATTGCTAAACAAATTTATGCAGAATTGACACGGGCTATTGGTAGAAAACCAGTAACAAAAAATGACAAAGGTGGTTGGAATAAAGTTGTTAAAGACTTAAAAGAAGCCAACGTGGATCCTAGAGATATAGAAGCAGTAGTGGAAGCTTATAAAGTATATTTTAAAGGTATGTTTATTACGCCTCATGCTATATCAAAGCATTGGGGATTATTAACACAATTAATTGAAGAGAATAAACCTGCTGAAAAATATGACTGCAGTAAAAATGGACATAGATTAAGAGATTTAGATGTTATTATGAAATGCGATTTTTGTTCTTATGAAGAATCGAAATAGCCAAAACCTTTAAGTATTTCATAACAAACATTTTCTATATCGTTTAATTGAAAACACACAATGCCATTTTCAGTGCCGTCGGGCATAGCAACATACACAAATGGTTTACTTAAAGATCCTATTGCTTTATGGTTTGTATCGCTTTGAAGCTTTGCGCGAGTAAATGCTTTCTCAACTTGCTCAACTTGTTTACCTGCTTTTACTTCAACCCTAACGCCACTCTTCCAATTTTCCTCGTGTGCGTCAGCGCCGTGAAACCTGCTATTAGGTATTTTCATTTTCTTTCTTACTATGTTTTGTTTTCTTTTACCTTTAGCTCTATTTCTACGATTTATACAAGTCCTACATTTGCATTTTGTTTTAATGATGTTTGTTTTAACACAATTACCGGCACTATTTTTTTGTGAGTTTGGTTGTCCTATACCCTGCATACCTGCATACTTTCGAGCTTTGTATTCAGCGTATGATTCGTTTGGCTCCCAGCTAACTTTTTGAGTCAAGCTTTTCTTTTCTGTACTTTTGTACAATGCCGGATCTGTCGCCTTTTATCATTCTAAGCTCTGATATATCTGCTTTCTTTTGCTCTTCCTCATCCATAGAATCGCAATCAACCATATTTTCCCGATAGTAACAAACAATACTTATACGTTCAGCGTCATCACTTAACATATTTAATTTTGTATTACCGTGCCACTCGTGTGCATTAAATATTAATAAATCTCTATGACCTACATTAAAAGCAATTCTGTATTCGGGTAATGTTAAATATCCGCCCTCATAATCGCCTTTTGAAATTACTGCTAATGTACTTATACCCTCATCTAAATCGCCTTTATCAGTATGTACGCCGGTAGTATAAGAGTTATTAACAGTAATAGTTGTAAATGGTGTATTTGGTATTACCCAGTCCGGATGAGTACGATTGACAAACTCCATTTGGGCTTTGTATCTTTTGGGTGCTACACGTTCCATTTCTTTGCCTATAATTTGAAATAAAGGAAATAGCTCTTCGTATTTTTCTGTTTCTTTACCCGACCAAGCAGTCAATCTACAATACGGTGTATTTTGTTTAGGATCAAAGTTACCAATAGTAGTTGAAGCTATTGGCTTTATTGTATCTGTTCTAGTGCCTCCGGTATCTCTTTTGTATTGAGGCAAACCACTAGCAAGTGTTCTATTGTTCGTTTGATATTTCTTAAGGTCGTGCAAGACAGGGTAGGTATTGTTCACGATATCTTCAGGAATAACATTACGCTGATACACTGCTAGTATCTCGCCATTTATACCTCTAATTGTCGTATCTTTATGAATTAATAAATTGTAATCTTCATCGGTTAAGATCTTGCCGACTTTTTGCTTTAATTCTTCTTGTGATATTTTGCTTCTTAATCGTAATTCAATCATATGTTATTATACCAAAAATTCTTTTAATTGGATTGCTAAATCTTCTACATCTTTTTCTATGTATAAACCATACTCAACTACACCACAATTTATTAGTTGCGCATTGTATTTATCAGCTAGGTTTTTATGTTTTGTCAATCTACCTTTTTGCCATGTTATGTTTTGTGGCGAAAGTTTATTCATAGAAGCTCTATTTTGGTTACGTTTAATTCTAATTTCTTCATCTAAGTCTAAATATATAACGTGTAAGTTACCATATTTTTTAGCTAATTCAAAAAAACTAGCAGTAGCTAACCTATCGCCCTCAGCTAAAACGTACTTGACACTCTTTTTTAAAAACCTTTTATATAAATCATCACAACTATTTATCGCCGTGTAATTTAAAGTATCAGTGCCTCCATACACTGGTGCGTCTTTACCTAAGACAATATTGTATTCTTTTTCTTTGTTTCGTAAATCTTTGAATACACGATAAGCCAATGGCGTTTTAACGTCCATCATGTGTACCCAGCTTTGCGTAATATATTTAACAAGAGTTGTTTTTCCAGTTGCCGGTGCGCCTAAGATATAAACTGTTTCAATCATAATGATTTCATCCATTGTGCTACTAAATCTGGCGCTAAAGCATAACCTGTACGATGTAATCCACCAATCTTTGTATAAGGGTTTCCAAGCTCAGGCTCTACAATTTGTTTATTTTTACCTTGTGTTCTTACTCCCATTAACAATTCCCAATCATCTACTTTATTTATCAATTTAAGATCCTCGCAAAGCTTCAACATTTTGTAAATTTCTGAAACACATTTATGTTTATTTTTACTTATACTAGATCCTAAACGTATCATGTTATCACTCTTAACAATATGCACACTGTGGTATGGTCTTATGTGATGTATTCTTAAAGGCATAAAATCTGCTTGAGCAGTTTTACTTACTAAAGTAGCACCATAAAAGTAATCTAAATCAGCAGACAAAGAAATACCAGAAGCATCTAAAACTGCATCATAATTTTGTTTTAGCATATCCATATAAGGTACTATGCCTATAATATCAGGCTTTTCTAAAACAGATAATGGATTTACTAGCCACCAATCCTCTTGTTCTTTAGTTTTTGTATGGTCTTTCCAATTACTTACTGTTCCTATTTTGGTAATAGTTGCGCCCCAGTGTTTATACCAAGCCCAAGATCTATCAATATTTACTTTTTGTGCTTTTGTAAACCAAGTAGGTCGTATGGTTGCTAATGCAGATTTAGAAGCTATTTGTGTATTTGTTGATATAATTGTCGGCTCATGTCCAAATTCTAATGCTATCCTTTTCGCACTTGAGCCACTAATCCCATTCCCAATTATAGCTATCTTCATACAATATACCTTTCTTGTGCTTTTGGTAATTCAGCTAAAATATTATTTTCAATATCCCAATAAGTAAATGGTAAACCTGTTTTGCTTAAACCGTGCCATCTAAAACCAAGTTTCTCATAGAAATCTATTGCCGGTTTGTTAGCAAAAAATCTAAAAAACTTTACATTATTACTAATCATATCTTTGTAAATTAATTTAATCATTAAACTTCCTAAACCCTCACCACGAGCAGTTTCTAAAGTGAAAAAATGTCTTAGTGTACAATGTCGTGGCTCCCTAACTGTATAGGTTATAAAGGCATAACATTTCTTTTGTAAAGCAAAAACTTTCGCAGTTTCTTTGTCCCATTGTTGCTCTCTATCCCAATCATACAAAGCACTTTTCAAATGATGATTTGTACTTTCAGTACCTTTAAAATCCCAATCAGCAATATGTTCTTTTAAAGATACTATTTCATTACGGCTTACTTTGTTGTTGAATAACATACTCTTTTTTCTTTTCTTTTCTTACACCGTCCCAACCGTTTAACTCACCAAGATATTCATTAGGTATCATTCTTCTTCTACCCTCAAAAGCCAAATCTGTATATAAACTAGGCGTTTTTAGTAAATCCTCTTGCATATGGTCTATATCGATACCACTATAATATTTACCTTTTCTTAAAGAGTTAAAATCACATAAGCTTGTTTCAGCCGTTTCTATGGAAACTTTAAGACCTTGATTATCCATGTACCTTACTAAATCCTCGCTTATCGTATCTAATAACATAATTTCGTTTTCAGTATTTCCTTGTGGTAAGTTATTATATAAAAGCTCTAAACCTTTTCTAGAGCCACTACTATGGGCATGTCCCATGTCAGTTGCTTTTAGATTTAATCCATTTACTTTCCAAAGCACTTCAGCAGTTTTATAACAAGCCCAACGACCATTTCCCCAAACTTGTTGTAGCTTTTCTTGTGTTATTTCCCAATTCATTTTAGGGTGTTCGCAAAAATCATTTGTTAACCAATTTTCATACCCGTCATACCACCAATAAATATCTATGTAATTAATAAGATGTTTTTTTAAATTGTCTGGCGTCCTATGGTTTCTACGCTCTGTTGCGCATGGTAATTTTAATAAATCGCTTGGCAACTCCGGTGTTGGATATTTCTCAAATGCAAGTAAAGCCGAGCCAATATTGTAGTAGGCAACATATAGGAAAGATAGCCATATACTTTCTTCTTTTGCTATTTTTGCCCTATCTATTATATATTTTAAAACCGGATAAATAGGATCCATGTCAGTACTGTATTGTTGTACTTGATGAAACTCTAAATATTCTCTAAGAATTTTTTTTGAAGATACGGGAAATCGCATTTTCTTTCACTTCTTCAAATTCAGTATCATGGTCGTCAACATCTTCATTATCAAAATGTTCTTTGTAAAGAAATTCAACTGCTAAATATATAGTGTCGTTTTTCTTTTGCTCTAATTTAGTTGATAATTTACCTAACATATCAACAAAATCTTCATACTTGCTTTCGGGATAATGAAGCATAACATCTCTTAATCTTTCGCCACCTCTAGCTTCTTTACGTTTTTCTTTAGAGTTTGTATAGCTTTCTCTAAGTTGCGCTATCTCTTCATCATCTAAAGCAAATCCACCACCAAACTCTTCAAACGGAGTAACTAATGGTGCGTCTAGCTCTGCTATTAGATCATCTACTTCATCAGCACTAAAACCAGTCCCAATTAAATCGCCGTCTATCATAAGCTCATCAAGTAATGCCGATAGTTTTTCTTTGTTATAGTTACTATCATCAGATAATTTATTATCTACTAATACAATTTTCTTTTCTTCGCTTTCATCTACTTCAATTAAATTTACGTTTACTGTTTCATAATTTAATTCTTTCATAGCTTTTAAAGTATGATTACCAACTAACACATGCATTGTTTTTTTATTTACAATTAATGGTTTGTATTGAGCGTTTTGTATAAGTGATTTTTTTATTTCCTCAACGTTACCCTCTCTTGGATTGTCAGGAAACTCTTTTAATTTATCAATTTCAATTAGTTCTAAACTTATATCCATATCTACCTCATATTTTTAATATCCATTATACCAGCATTTTTTACTTGCGTTCCAATGTTTCCAACCGTCGTTATATATAAGCCATTTAGCAACTTTAGTAGATAGTATTGGATCCATGCGACTACCCGTAAATTTTAGTTTTTCTTGTAGCCATGTCCAAGTTTTATCATTGAATTGCCATAAACCTTTATCATAAGTGCCGTTAGTGTTTTTACCTACGGCTTTAGTTTTGCCTCTACTTTCGCAATAGATTATTCGTAAAGCTTTGATTTGGTCTGGTTTGTTATCAAAATGTTCTTCAATTAAGGGTATATGTTGGGACACGAAAGCCACTTGCTTATCAGCAACCCTGCAAGATCTATATTCTTGTAAATTGTCAGGCGTCATTGTTAACGGAATAACGCACACTATTAATAGGTGTAACATCACGATTTAACGGTATTGGTTTAAATCGCAGTACACCTTTTGGTACTTCATAGAATCCAATAATATTATTGTCATCTTCACAAAGCAACATAGGTTTACTATCCGTAAATTCAATTCCTACGATATTTAACATAATCGGTTATAATTATACCATATATATTTACAATATTTTTAAATTATCCCAACCGTTCTTATTTATAGTTAAAGTTAATACGCCTCTGTCAGTACCGTAACCAGTACGCTCTTCAAACTCAAAAGAAGCGTCTAAAGAGGGTGCTTGAAACCAAGTTCTACCAGCTTGTTGTACAGTCCTTAAATGATGATAATGCCCACTAAATAGTATTTCGCAAGATCCTAACGGCTTCCAACCAAACATTTGCCCTTTCCAAAGCTTTTCTATTTTAGTCCACGTATCGCCACCACCACCGGTCATATGCCCGTGAGTAAAACCACATCTTATACCCTTTATGTCTAAGGCAAGATGAAAGCTTTCCGGTATAACTGTCTTGACTTTCTTATATCTAGTATTTTTTTCTAATATTTCGCCAACTATTTGAATACAATTGGTATCTTCGTTATCAAGTTTGCTAGTAACAACTTCGCCTTTACCACTTCTATTTTCGCCGTGATTTCCGGGAACACCAGCTAAAACTATTTTATTAGCTAAAGGTAAAAAATTATCGATAATCTCTAATATCATTTTTCTAGTCAGGTGTGCTTGTTCAGATTTATTAAGCTCTATTGAGTACGGTTGTTGCGGAAAGAAGCCAAAACAGTTTTCGATTAAATCCCCAAGTCCTACTACAAATATTTCATCTATTAAAGTACCTGTTTTATTAAGCTCTTTGATTCTATTTTTAGCTTTTACTATGCTTTCTTTTATAAGTTTGACAGTATTTAATGTTCCAAAATCTTTTTTTCCAATTTGCCAATCAGCCATAAGATAAACAAAAGCATTATTACCAGTAATTTTTTTAGCTTGTAACTTAGGTTTTTTCTTTACTTCATTTAAAAGGTCTATAAAAAACTCATCGTGATGTGGGTTAATTTTTTTTACTTCAAATTTATAAGCGTATAAATCTGCAACTTCTCCACCTTTAAGTTGTGTTTGCCATGTTGAATACCGTACTGTGTCATTAACTACTTCAAACTCATTAGGATCAAACCCATTATCTTTTAAAATAGTATCAAAGGTTGTATCTTTTGATCTTACAACTGCAGTTACATTCCCCGTTTTAGAAGCATTATTATATTCTGCACGTGGCTTCCAGCCCGTTGGGTAGTAATTATTACCAAGCTCCTCATTATGAGGCACTTCTTGTTTATTTTTTACTAATTTCTTTAATTCATCTGTCATTACGCAGACCTGTTGGTCTTAGTATAACAACAAATTACATAAGCACAGTGATTAAAGTAGCAATTGAGATACCGGCTATTATCCAGCCATATATCTCTTGTCTTGTCGGTCTTGTTGCTAAATCGTTTTGTATTTCTTCAAGCTTGTTATAAATTTTATCTATATCTTCCATAACTAATCCCAACATTTCTTTTTGTGTATATCCATTATCAGCCATGTGATAAACTTCCAAACTTACAATTACAAATACTAACTCTTGTATAACCGTTAGGGTGTATAAAGCTTCTACATCTTTTCTTTTCGTACACTTATCCAATCCCATTCGCCGTCTGCTATATATTTTTCTACTGTGTTTAATTTACTTACAAAAAAATATATCGTCTTTATAGCAAAGTAAACACTTACAATGCCCATAAAAAAATTTTCCATTTTTCCTACTTTCTAAAACTTATAGTCAATAACCAGATTATAAGAGTTATAATCGTTGCCAATCCGGTTATAGATTGTGCGGATCCAGTCAAAGTCAAAGTTGCAATTATCAAACCTACCAAAGTCCAAGATAGGTTTAGCGTTTCTTTTATTGCTTCGACTAACCACTTAAATAATTTATCTATCATATTGTCTTTCTAAATAACACGGCAGAAGCCAAACGCACCAATATTGTAGGCACGATTACTTCTTGTGCTTTTTCTCTTTGGTCTTGTGTCATATCAGCCCCGATCTCATCAAATTTAATTTTTGATAAGTCTGTGTCTATAATAGCACTAAGCCCCTCTGTTTGTAATTTTTCAAACTGTACTTCAACAACAACGTCAGCTAATGTGTAAGGTTGTAATGAGGTATCAGCGTTTTCAACTGCTTTTTCTACAAAACTTTCTACTGCTTCTGCAACAATAGGATCTTCTTTTACTGCTTCAGCAATTATCTCTACATCTTCTTTTGCAGTTTCTTCATCAAATCCTAAAACTTCGCCAATTACTTCTGCTTGTTCATCTGTTATTTCTTCTACCTGCGCTATTGTTATAACTTCTTCTACCACTTGGGCTATAACTTCAATAACTGCTTCATCTACTTGATTAAGGTTTTCAACCCCAATGTCATTGACTTCTTCAATGATTTCGATAACTTCTTCTGTTTCAAGCTCTTCTACATACTCTTCTATTATTGCTTCAGCTTGTTCTTCAGTTACATCTTCTTCAATAATAGGTATTTCTACTAAATCTTCTAATTCTGCAATCTCTTCTTCAACCATTTCTTGATTAAATACCTCCGAATCTTCTTCGGTAATATCCTCCAATGGTAAAACTTCAACGATATCTTCATCTTCTAAAACCTCTTCTAAAACCTCTTCTATAATCTCTATGTCATCTTCAGATCTAGATTCCTCAATGATTTCAATTATTTCTATTTCATCTAATTCGAAATCCTCGATAATAACTATTTCTACTTCTTCAAACTCCTCTAAAAACTCTTCGACTTCTAAAACAGTTTCGATATATTGTTCAGCCTCTTCTTCAGATTCAAAATCAATAATTTCGATTGTACTTTCCAGCTCAAGAGCTTTAGCTTCGATTTCCATTTGCTTATCGTATTCGATAATTTCTGCCTCTGTAAGCTCGTCCTCCATATCAAATACCAAATCATCATCTGAAGAAAAGATTCCTTCTTCTTCTGTGGTTTCGATGTCATATAGCTCTAAATCTCCTCTTTCAATTTGTTCATCTGTTAATTCTACACCGTACAACTCATAATTCTTTTGTCTTTCATTATCTCTTTCTACTGTGCCGTCTTCTATTTCATATTCCTCATATTCAGCTTCTTCGCCATTATCTAAAATAACCACTAATTTAATTGGCTCAGGTGGTGGTGGAGGCTCGTAAATTACCGGTGGTGGTGGTAAAGTGGTTGTAGTGGTAGTCGTAGTCGTTGTAGTAGTAGTTGTATATTTAAAGCTTATATCATCTACTAAAGTCCAATCGTTAAGTGTTAAAGTAAATTTATCTATAAATGTATCTAATGTTTCTCTAATGTTGTAAACAATTGTTTCATACATACTTTCAGCGCTTGTAAAAACTTGTGCGTTAATTGTATTTGTTTGCGTAGTTTCATCAGTATGAGTATAAGTTACTGTGCTTTCGTTATTTAATGCTCCAATAGTGAAGCCGACTTCGTATATATCGATGTCTTGTACTTCTTCATCAATAGTTGTAGTTTCGGGTAAATCAAATTCATAGTCTTTACCCTCGCCACCATGTTGCCTAAATTCTAAATTTATACAATAGTCCGTACAACCATATTGCCCTGTCCAAGTATTATTTATATCGATATTATTTTCTACTTCTTCACCGTTTAGATCTAAATCATCTTCGGGAATAACCATGTCCGTACTTTGTTCCCACGTTTCCGGTACAGTAGTTGTTGTGGTACTAGATGTAGTGGTTGTAGTAGTCGTACTACTAGATGTTGTATTATCTTCGGGAATAGTCGTTGTGGTCGTAGTTGTACCGTCAAAGGTTTCTATTTCCTCAACTTCGCCCTCTGGAATAGTAGTTGTAGTTGTACTTGTAGTAGTAGTTGTTGTTGTATTATCTTCGTTAGCAATTACGGGTGTGGGATTAATTAAACATAAAACAAAAACAATTCTTGCGATTTTGTTTATTTAATTATCCGCCTGCGTTGCAACAGCCCTGCCCACAACAGTCGCCCATTATTACCCCTTATTACTTGGTGTCCACTCTTCCAAGCCGTTTTGTAGTGCAGTTATTCCAGCGACCATACCGGACACTAGAGCGTTTTGTAATACGTCTATTTCCATAAGACCTGTACCACTAGCGATTAACACTCCTAAAAATGCTTGTATAAATGTTCTGATTGTTCTGATAGCTACTTTTGTAGCCCACTCTTTATTAAACATACTCACTCCTTTTGTGTGATTGTATTGATAATACCACCAAACTGCCTCCGGTTATAATCTTTGCATAAATTATTTCCGCAGATCCAAATACGTTGAGTTGAATTGTATAACAATATAGATTGACATTTTGGGCAATTTATTTTAATAAAGCTCCTAGATTATTTGCTTACCTTTCAACCCAGCTTTTATTTGTTTTATGTCAGCGTTCATACTTCCTAGTTTTGCCATAACCATAGGAATAGAAATATTAGTGTCTTGTGCTTTATTACTTACTTCATTGTCATCTGATAGGTTAATGTTTGAAACTTTAAGAGTTACCTTTTCGCCGTCCACCATAGGTACTGCTATTTTGTCGTACATCTTTTTGTAAGCGTTTCTACTAGCGCCTATAAACCCGTCTTTACTTACATCTAAATCTTGTTGAGTATCGCCGACCAAAATGCAACCTGCAGTATTTTCATCAGTGTTACCACTATGAAAAAGCACCCATTTAAAGTTTGGTATGTCCTTTATTTCCAACATACCGTAGTGTGCATTTTTATATCTTGCACTATACCGTTGATGAAAGCCACCCTCTTTCCTAAATTCAATAGGGTATTTTCCCTCTGGTATAGCAGTTTCGCCGTACACTTTCACATCTCTTACTTCATCTTCAAGTGTAAAGCATTCGAATTTACCATTGATAAATAACATCCCATTAGTAGCGTCTTTACCAAATTGTGTTCTAACTACATCTAGTTTCATTAGCTTGGTTTTGGATTATCGTCTTTAATTTTTTTAATAGCTTTGTACCAAACACCAGTTTTATCTAACTTATCAGCATCAATATCCCAATAGAGTTGATCTAACTGATCTCCGATAGATCCATAGGCTTCTTGCCTAGCTTGGATATATCCGAACTGTTGTGCTTCCCATTTAGAGTTACCTAAGTCAATTTTAGCTTGAGCATAGTCTGATTCCTCAAACTCCATTCTCTCATTATTAACTTGTTTATACATTGGCTTTGCAGATTCTATCTCTGCATCTGCCTCTGTTTGTAACTGTTCTTTTGTCTTTGCCATAATTT
>MDTB01210970.1_pt1 | contig 12052 bp, 14 predicted proteins | sample 811161 | NCBI WGS metagenome assembly MDTB01 (sample SAMN05326650, study PRJNA326480) | marine metagenome | isolation source: seawater | place: Mediterranean Sea | collected 2009 | reverse complement strand
TCAATACTAAATGGAGATGACATAAATTCAATTTTTTTTGTTTTACAATATTTAATTAATTTACTCCATTGTTCAAAATTAAATGATGTTCTTTTGAAATATTGAAATCGATCTTCATCTTTAAAATATGATGGTCTTGGAGCATTTTCAATAGTTTCAGTTTCAGCAATATGTGTTTGAAATTTTATATAATCAGCCTCACATTCAACTGCCAAATCTATTAATTTTTTGGCATTTCCAAAAGATCCATCATGAACTGATCCTGCTTCTGCTATTATTTTTATCATTTATAAATTTTGATCATTAAATATTTTTTTTAGTTTTGTATAAATATTTTTTTTATTTTGTTTGTTTTTTGTTAAGTCTTCTCTTGCATCCAAACTAACAAAATTGTTACCTCCCAAAGCTCCAAAATATTGAAACTCCCCACTATCATGACCATGATGAGTAATAATTTCTACTATAGTACCTTTATTCATAAATCCACCATTTATTAAATTAGATCCATGAATACCTGCCAATATTTTAGTATTTTGGACAATATTAATTTGATCATAAATACTATAATGATCAAAGTTAATTAAATAATAACCTTTTTTTTTAAAATAACCTTCAACAATATCTTCAACTTTAGATTTTCGAGCATAACCTCTTCTAATAGCAAAGAGTTTGATATATTTTAAATCTGATTTATTATTATTATTATTTTTTAAAGCATTTTTTTTTATAATACTAAAATATTCATTAAGATATTTTTCAAAATAAGGTCTATGAAAATATAATGTTGGAATAAAAGAATAAGATTTTGCATAAAATGAAAATAATCTTTTTGGGAGAATTGTAATTTTTGATGAAATTCCAAGAACATCTATAAAAAATTTATCTGCATTATTTAAATTTCCGAAAAAAATTATTTCACCACCTATATTCAGTTTTTCTTTTAAATATATTGCAAAATATACATCCATAATATTATGACCGTAGTTACTCCTTCCCCTACCTAAAAAATTATACCCAAAAGCATTTTGACTTTTGTATAAAAACATTGGGATTTTATTTTCATACTGCAATGTATTTATTTTTTTTATAGTTTTCCTTGGATAAAGATATTTTAAATCTGAGACAATATACTGATAACCATTTACATAAACATCATTCAATGAAACAAAATTATTAATATTAAAATTATCTAAAATACTTTTTTGCTCTATACTAAATTTGAAAGTGTTTCTTATTCTTAAATAATTTTTATTAAAGAAAATTAAATTAGTTTTTTTATAGTTTTTACAAAAAAATAAAAATACATCTAAATAGATTAATAAAATTATAAATTTAGATTTAATATACTTCAATAAATAAAATATATTGTTGAGTAGATTTATCATCATTTTTATTATAATAATTTTGCTCACTTTCAATTCTTGAAATATTTTTAATTTTATTAAATTCAACTTGATCCAAATAATCTAATTTAACAATTTTGTTATTTTTAAAGTGATCATAAATACTTAATACCATAGGTTGATTTTCGTATGAAATATCTTCTATGATATAAAAAGATTCAGCAGATAAAGTTTTAAAGAACTCATTAAAAGTTAAAAGAATATCACTTTGTTTATGAGAACCATCATCAATTATAATATTAAATTTTTTTTTGGAATTTTTGTTTATAAATTTTCTTATACTTATTACATTAGATTGATCCATTATTTGCCTTGATATTCTTTTTGAATGAACATGATTAGCACTAAAATCTATATCTAATGAAAATATTTTTGCATTGTAAAAATAATAAAAAAGAACTGCTGAGCTTGATCCATTAAGGCATCCTATTTCAATAATATTCTTAATATTACCCCTGATACTAAAAAAAAAATCATCATAAGAAGATGAATAGTTGTGAGATTGTAGTATTGATCTTTTAAAACTATCTGATTTCACAAGCTGTTGATTGAAACTAGCTTTATCTGTTTGAAAAAGTAAACACAAGGATTGAAAATTTAATTTTTGAATTGAATTAAGTGGTTTATTTACTAAGTTAGAATATTCATATGCATTTTTATCTAGATCTAAATAATAATTTTTTAAATTTAATGGTAGATAATCAGAAATTAATTTATATAAAAATTTAATCATAATACTTTTTTTAATTTTTTTGAATAAATATAATCTATAATTGATAATAAAATAGTTTGATGAGTTGTTTCAATAATATTGTAATTTTTACTATTTATCCAAATGTTAATTTTACCTAGCTTTTTTAGAGGATTGTCTTTTAAAAAACCTGTAAAAGTAATTAAATTTAGTTTTTTTTTATTTGAAAGCTTCCCTGCATTAATAATATTTTTAGATTTTCCACTACTACTTATTAAAATTACTAAATCTCCGGTTTTAGAGTAGGCATCAATTGTATTTGATATCCAATTTTCATATCCGTAATCATTTGAAAAACAGGTAATTAAATTTGCTTCATTAAAATTGTATGATCTAAATTTTAATATTTTAGTCATATCAACTGAAACATGGCTAGCAATAGATGCGCTTGCACCATTTCCAAATAAAAAAATTTTATTTTTTTTATTATTTACTTTTATTAGTAGTTTTATAATTTTATTTATATCATTTGGATCAACTTCATTTAATTTCTCAAATATTTTAAAATAATAATTTGAAAAAAAATTATTCATTAAATTGTTTATATATTATTAATTTTTAAAAACATAATTTAAATATCATTAAACCAATGATCTTTCAAAAAAATATCTGAAATTACTGAAGAGGAATCATATTTTATCCAAAAATAATTAGGTAGCTGGTCTTTAATTATTAATTGTTCATTTGAGGTATTAATAATATTAACTTTTTTGATTATATACTCATTGTAAAAATTTATAATTGCTGTCAAAATTTCTTTAGAATTTAAATCTCTTATCTTTCTTGTATCTTCTAAAGTAATATATTTATAATCGTTTACTATTTTTGATATTTTAATGTCTTTATTTTTACTATTAATAAATGGCTTATAATAAATAACAGAGTTTCTTGTGGTAGTCCAATAAGGATAATAATCTAACAATAAGCCTGGTTGTTTCAGAAGATTATGAAAATTATTACCACCTCCAGCATTTCCTATAAAAAATTTTGAATTAAAAACTGAATAAACAAAAAATTCATCTTTTGATAAATTTATATCTTCATTGAATATTATTGAATTAGAAAATATTTTTTTTATTTCTATTTTTTTTTTAGGACTAAAATAATTATCATCACCATTAAAAAGTATTTTATAATTTTTAGAAATTAACCACCTAAAACCTTCAAAATAATTTTCTATATCTCCTCCATTTCTTACTTCCTTATTTTCATCTGATAATTTATTATTAAATGTCGTAAATTTCTTTCTATAATAAAAATTTATAAATTTATTTTTTTTAAAAGAATTAAAATTATTAATTTTTTTTTCAATATTCTCTTTTACTGTTTCATTATAATAAAAAAATGAAGAAGAGTTAATATTGTTAAGTTTTAATGAAGATATAAAACCTAAATAGTTATTATTAATATCAGTATTAAATCTTTCAGCTTCTGAGTCTATAAATTTTTTTTCTAGATCTAAATAATTTTCAAAAAAAACATTATTCTTAAAAAGATATTTAAAAATAATATTCAATAAATTTTTTAAAATTAACTCTGAATTATACAAATAAAAAATATTAAAAAAAGGGAAATTTATAGTTGAGTAAATAAAAAAAATATTTAAATTTTTGAAGCATTTTGATAAAACAATGTTATGCTTTTTTCCTCTTGATAAATAAATTATAATTTTTTTTTTTTTATAATATAAATGGTTAAGAAACATTGGATCAGTTGACATATGACCAAACCCTCCCGTACTGAAAAGTATTACATTGGATTTTTTTACATTATAAATAATTTTTGCTAAATTAATAATATTTCTTAAAAATAATATTAAAGCAAAAAAGATAAAAACAATATTCTTTAATCTCATTAATATAGATTTTTTATTTTTTTAACAAAGCTATAATCATCAACAATTAGATTACTTGTTTGAATATTATTGGACCATCTATATAATTCATTTATTGAGAAAATTTTATTTTCTAAGATCATATGAATTTTTAAATTTTTATTTATATTTTTTGAATTAAAAATTTTTTTTAATAATTTAGTATCCAAAATTGGCAGAACAAATCCAGAAACAACACCCAAGTTTGTAATTTTTTGTTTTTTACTTTCAAATAGATATGAAAGCATTGTAAAGCAATTAGATTTAGTAATTTCAGTAACAGGTAAACAAAATACAAAATTATTTTTTTTTGAATAATCTCTAATACATGTACTTTGTAATGCTATAGGTATATTGTATCCATAAAAAGGTCGTGGCAATACATAAGAATAAAGATAACTCATTCCAAAAAGTTTGCATTTATTGCATCAAATGCCAGCTTAGTATTTTCGGAAATATTAAATAAATTATAATATGCGCCATATTTTCTATCAGAATTTCTATTTGAAGGTTCTGGAGAGAAAATTGATTTAATCCTAATATTTAATGAAACTCTAGTTTTGTTAGTTTGATTTTTGATATTTCCGTGTAGTAAAACAGGATTAAATATAACAAATTGACCATATTTTAAATTTATAAAATCTTTTTCTAATATTCTTATTTTAGATAGATTTATATTTTTATTTGCACCAATATCTTTTAAAATTTTAATTGATTCTTTTTTCGATTTTATGAACATAGAGTTTGTTTTAAAACAATCTGTTAAGGGGATCCAAAGATTTATCTGAAATGGAGAATCAGCTGACCAACTATCTGAATGAAGAGGAAGAATTGAGGTTTCATCCTTGGGCATTTGAATGGAAAGGTTTAATTTTGTTTGTATTAAGAGATCTTGACCTAGAATATTGAAGATATCCTTTGACGCTAATTCCAATAACATTTTTTTCCAATTTAGCTTATTGATTTTTCTAAAAAGTCTGAGTCTTATGTTATTAATATCTTTGTATGAAATGTAATTGTGAAGTAAACTTAAATCGTTGTTATATTTTTTATTTATTTTCAATAATTCTATATTTATTTCCTTCCTAAATTTATTAAGAGAATGGTGGTTGAAGTTATCAATTACTTTTATCATCTAATATTTTATATTTTTTTAATTAATTCTAGCCCTTGCCCAACAATATCATCCATATCAATATACCTGTAACTAGCAGCCCTACCAATATTAAAAATGTTTTCAGGTAAATCATCAAAATATTTCTTTGCGTGTGCTTGATCTTTCTTTGTAGGATAGGGATATAGTTTATTTTTTTTTGATGGAATTTCTATACCAATTAATGTTTGATCTGATTCATATTGATAAAATTTTTTATATTCAACAATTCTAGTAAATTTTTCATCATTAGCATAATATTGAAAATACACATTTTTAGGGAAAACATTAGGAAGTGGGAATACAATTTTCATAAAGTCCCTACCCATCCATCTAAGGGGTCCATAGATACTATTTAGCAAATGCTCAGGGGAAGCAGTATTAATTAATATATCATAATCTGTCCACTGATCATTAATCAAAAGTCTGTTGTTACTAATATCAAATTTTTGAACATAAGTATTTAAGTGAACATTTGCATCTTTTACTGCGATATCAAAGTAATCATTGTAACCGTTAGCCGCAGTTGGAAAAGCAGAAATTACTCTGGAATCATCCCAAACAGCTTTAGAATTTTGTCTTATTTTAACTTTACATGTAGATATAACTTCACCGTCATGACTAACTTTAATAGGCCTAAACTCTTCTCCATCTAACTCCTTATTACTATCAATCATCCACATTTTTTTTGAATATTTATTTGCAAATTTTTCATATAGAGTTGGAGTTATACTTGCCTTCCAAATGTCTTCAAAATTAAAATTTTCTTCTTTCATAGGTGGATCAAATTTATCAATTTCATCTAAAATTTGATCACTTTCTTGCATCTTCATAATATCGTTCATATGAGGTGGGTATGAGTAAAATGACTTATCATTTTCAACATAAGTTAAATTTTCATGATCGCCACCTATCATTCTCATAGGTATAATTTGATTGAGATAATCAAACCACTCATTTTTTTCAGTTAAAAAGTGGCGAGGTCCAAATGTATAAGGATGTCCGCCATGCCAATATGTTCTAACGCCTCCTCCTAAAACATTTGATGCTTCAATAATATCTATATCAAAGTTTTTATTTCTAAGCATATGTGCGGCACAGCAACCGGCAAAACCGCCGCCAATAATGAAAACTTTAGGCATCTATAAGCTATCTATATTATTTTTTTTAGATTCAAAGTTATTTTATAAATTTTTTTTCCATCCTCAATTAAGGCTGATGATGTATCCTTAAAGTCATGTGCAAGAATTAAATTAATAAAATTTTTAACTTTCATCTTTCTACTAGATTTAATTAATTTATTTTTATTTGTATGCAATCTTGTATAAACTTTTAAAATATTTTTCTGTTTTTGTGGTTTAATTTTTTTAGAATATATTGAATTCCATTTTTTTTTAAATAATTTAATCAATTCTATCTGCATAATATTATATAATTCATGACCAGATATCGGGAATTGATACTTTATTTTTTTTTGAGCCCATATTTTTCCTGTATCTATTTTTTTATTTATTGTAATCAAACTTACACCAGCTGTGTAATTTTTAATTATGGTCCAAGCGGCAGTATCTGCACCTCTAGAATATGGAAGATAGGATGGATGTATATTTAAAGTATTTTTACATTTCTTTAAAATACTCTCATTGAATATATATGGATTCCAGAGGGATAAAAGCCAATTACAAGTTTTAAATTTATTAAAATAATTATCTATATTTTTTTTATTCAAAGTAAAAAAAAATATATTATTATCATTACATATTTTTTTAATCTCAGGTTTATAATTACCAATAAAAAAAATAGCAGAAATAGGATAGTTTTTTTGTAAAAGCCAAACAATAATATCTAAACCTATAGATTTTGATGCAAAAATTACAATATTTGGATTGTTGATACTTTTTTCACTCTTAATATAAATTATTATAATTCAATTTAGACTTGGATCTTATAAATTTTTTAATCTTTTCATTAAATAATTTAATTTCTTCTAATGATTTTGGAGCCCATTTTGCATATTTTGTTTTTAAATGGGGGCCTAAAATTGTTTCAATAAAATATACTTTGGATGAGATAGGGACAAGTGTATGATATAAATTTGAATTAAATCTTACAAAATTATTTTTTGAATTTAACAAAATTTTACCTTTAAAATTTCCTTGAATATCAAACCAAATAAAATACATTTTACCTTTCAAAAGATTAAATGATTTAGAAGATTTATTATTAATGTGTGGTACAATATAATTATTTATTGTATGCATAATAACCATTTGATGGATCTTGTTATTATTTGAATCATGTAATATAATTCTAGATCCTGATTTACAATTTTTAAATAAATCTTCAATAAATTTTAAATTTAATAACCAAGGATCAGATTTCGAATAATATATTTTTTTTTTCATTTTTTATAGAATTTTTTTATAACTGAAATTACTCTTTCTATTTCATATTCTTTCAAACCATTATATAGGGGCAAACTTAAAGAATGTTTAATTATGTATTTACCAATAGGTGTTGGATAGTTTTTTAATTTTTTATATACAGGATGCTGTGATAGTAATATGGGGTGTTTTATTCTAGTCTCTATGTTATTTTGATTTAAATATTGAATTAATTTATTTCTATTTTTCACAAGAATTTGAAAATCATATCCAGATGATTTTTTTAGATCATAATCAGTATTAAGTACAATTTGATTTAGTTCTTTTTGGTAAATATTTATAATTTTTTTTCTTGATAAAATTTCTTTATTTAAAGTTTTTAAGGATTGAATAAGTAGTCTTGATTGAAGCTCATCTATTTTATAATTTCCCTCTATTGCTTTTGCATATTCTTTATTAACAGTTCCTAAATATCTTAATGATTGAATTTTTTTAAGTTGACTGGATGAATTTGTAAGGACGCATCCAGCCTCACCAAAACCTTTCAAAACTTTCATTGGATTAAAGCTAAATGCAGAAATATTACCAAATGATCCTGCTGGTTTAGATTTGTAGTATGCCCCAAAAGCTTGTGAAGCATCTTCTATAACTGCTAAATTATATTTTTTTGCAATATTCAAAATTGAATTCATATTTGCAATTTCCCCCTTAAAATGAACTACCATAATTGCTTTTGTTTTTTTGTTAATATTTTTTTCAATTTCTTCAGGATTAATATTCTGAGAAATTTCAACATCTACAAATCTAGGTCTGGCCCCAACTAATGAAATAGAATGGGGACTAGCAACCCAAGAGATAACAGGGCATATAACTTCATCATTTTTTTTTATATTAAGTGCTCTTAAAGCTAAATATAAAGCAGAGGTACCTGAAGAAACACCTATAGCAAAATTCCTGTCACAATAATTTGAAATTTTTTTTTCAAATAATTCAGTACTTGAACCCATCAAATACTGACCAGATTTTAAAAAAATTTCAATGTCTTTTAGTAATTGTTTTCTTAACTGTTCGTTAACAACTAAATTTCTATATCTAATTTTTTTCACTGTTATCTTTCAAAAATAAAATTAAAGATTTTTTAACACTAATATCTTTATAACCATATAGTTTTATTTTTTTATAGTTAATTAAAAAAGATTTTTTATTTCTATTTTTTGGCCAAATTAATTTATCATTATTAAATAATTTTTTATTAAAATATTTAACAATATTCTTAATTTTAATTGGATATTTACTTGCTAAATTAAATGAGCGAAAACCAGGCTCATAATTTGAAATTTTCTTTAAAATAAATTTTGATAAAACATCAACATGAAGAATGTTGTTAAAATAATCATTATAATTAAAGATTTCAAAATCACTATAATTTTTATAACTTTTGTATAAGTTTGAAATGAAATTATTTTTAGAATTTTTTCCGACGACGCCTGGTAATCTTAGACATGTAATGTCATTATTTAATTTTTTAGAGAGGTTTTGGAGTTTTTGTTCTGATTTAATTTTTGATCTACCATAATAATCAGGTTTATTTATAATACAATCTTCATCAACATAAGATGATTCAATCCTACCATAGTAAGACATTGAAGATAAGAATATTATAATTTTAGGCTTTGTTTTAATTGCATAATTAATTAAATTATCAATAAATTTTAAGTTATTTAATAATAATGATCTATTGTTTTTGAATTGAGGTGGGCATTGTGAAGCGCAATGGATTACAACATCACAAATTGGTGCATTTATTTTATTATATAGGTTTTGTTTAATCAAATTAACTTTGTTATTATAAAAATTTGGTTTGTTTGATGAATAAATTGCGTAAATTTCTATATTTTTTTTTAATAAATTGTTAATTATATTAGAACCAATGAAACCTGCGCTACCGGTTACTAGAATTTTCATTTAGTTATAAATATTTGGAAATTTTTGAAATAATTTGTTTTTCACTTATACCATGTTTTTCCAAAAGCTGTTCATGATTGCCATAAAAATGGATAAATTCATCTTTTAGTGTAAAAGAGCAAATTTCAGTATTAATTTTTTCTTCAAATGCTAATTCTTTTAATCTTGAATTTAATCCACCATGTGGGACATGCTCTTCAATTATAATATTCACCTTATGGGAGCTAAGAAGTTCTTTCAATCTTTCTTTGTCCAAAGGTTTAATTGTATGAATATTTACTAAAGATGGATTTTTGCCAAGTTTTCTTAGATCATCATAAATTTTTTTTGCGATAGAGATTGATATTCCATAAGTTATTATCGATATATCTTCACCTTTAATAATCCTTCTAATCTTACCAACTTCAAAACTATCATATGCATCCTCAGTTATATTTGGCTCACCCACTTTTCCCAGTCTCATATATACAGGACCAGTACTTTTTGTAGCACACCATTGAGTTGCAATTTGCATTTCTAATGGATCACAAGGAGCTAAAACAGTCATGTTTGGTATTGCTGAAGCTATTGCGATATCTTCCATAGAATGGTGTGTTGCTCCAAGTGTTGAATAAATAACACCCGCTCCCATTCCAATAACTGTTACAGGAAGATTTTGATAACAAAGATCCACTCTAATCATTTCAAAAGGTCTATAAATTGCAAATGTTGCTATTGTATAACAAAAAGGTCTCATACCTTTAAGAGCTAATCCTGCTGCGATTCCTATCATTGATTGTTCAGCCACACCACAATTAATAAATCTCTCAGGAAACATTTCTCTAAATTTGTTCATGGACCCTGCTGGACTAATATCAGCAACGAGTGCACATATATCTTCATTTGTTTTACCTATTTCATAAATGGTATCTGCGAATTTATTTCTCATTTAATTACTATATCCAGTTCTTTTATTGCTAAATTATATTCATCTTTATTTGGTGAGCGATAATGCCATATAGGCTTATTTTCCATAAAGCTTACTCCTTTTCCTTTTATGGTATTGCATATTAGCATTTGTGGTTTTCCATTGTCTAAATAATCAATGCCTTTTTTTATAGAGTCAACATCATGTCCATTTACTTCCTGACAACTCCAATTAAAAGATAAGATTTTTTCTTTTATTGGATAAAATTTAGGATGAGTATTTTTTGTATGACCAAAAGATTGAGATCCATTATGATCTAAAAAACAAACAAGGTTATTTAAGTTTAAATTTGCAGCCATCATTAATGCTTCCCATGTTGAACCTTCCTGCAATTCCCCATCACTGATTACAATATAAATTTTATTATTGGTATTTTTTATTTTTTCATAATGAGCCATTCCAGCAGCTATTGCCATTCCATGACCTAGCGATCCTGTAGATGCTTCAATACCAGGGTTGCCATAATCTGGATGACAGCCTAGAACCCCATCAGGCTTACAATAATTATCTAACATTTCATCAGGTATAATTCCAAGTGAGTTTAAAACAACATATTGAGTCATACAGCCATGACCTTTTGACATGACAAATGTATTTTTATTTTTTGGATAAACAGAAGGATCATAAATTAAGCCATAATAAATATAATCAACTATCTCAATTGAAGATAATGCGCCACCCCCATGCAAAGCAGAGACTGTTTGAGATATATCTAATATTTTTTTTCTATAAGATTTACATCGTATTAAAGAATTTTTCTTTTCAAATACTCCAATTTTTTTAATCATTTTATTATTGTCCAATACCAATCTCCTTTATATCCAGCTAGTTTAAATAATTTTTTCCAATTCTGAGGATAATCATGATATTTTGCTGTTAATACCCATTCTAAGAAAATTTTTTTTTGATTTAAAGTTCTGTAAGAATCAACTTGAACAAATGAGAATTTTTTTGAAACTCTATTAATTTCTTTAAGTGATTTTATGCATTGTAACTTTGTTAGATTGTGAATTGTATTTATAGAAATCACAAAGTCAAAACTATTGTCAGGAAAATGTAATTTTTCTGCACTTCCTATATGCAATCTTCCATACGTTGACTTCATAGAATTTTGAATGGCATACTCTGATATATCTAGACCATAAGCATCAATACCTAAATCAATTAAATCATTTACAAGAAAACCTTTAGCACATCCGATATCTAAGACTTTGTCACCTTTTTTTAATTTGTATAAATTAACTATATCCTTAGCTACAGATTTCCAACGACCATCATAATAATAACCACCGTATCCATACTCCCTTTTACCATCAAAATAATCCTTACCATATTTTCTAGAGACTTTGATATGATTTAGAGTTTTTTTTGATTTACGAGCACTAACACTCCTCTTCCCTTTAGGTAAAGATTTTAATAAGTTTATTTCTGCCATTTATTTATAATTCTTATATATTGATTTTAATACTTTTTTAAAATCATTAAATTTATAATTAAAAGTTTTTATTAATAGTTTATTGTCAAATGCTCTATATCCATTATGAGGCATTGGACCT
>MDTB01121242.1_pt1 | contig 12052 bp, 13 predicted proteins | sample 811161 | NCBI WGS metagenome assembly MDTB01 (sample SAMN05326650, study PRJNA326480) | marine metagenome | isolation source: seawater | place: Mediterranean Sea | collected 2009 | reverse complement strand
TCTTTTTTAGAAACAACAGGTTTTTCTGCTAAAACATGTAAATTCATTTTGATCGCTTTTTGCGTGTAAAAAAATGAGAGTTCTCTTACAAAACTTATGACGACAAGTTTTATTTTTTTTTCTTTGATCTCTTGTAAATTAAAACTATTTAAACATTCTAAATTAAATTTTTTAGCAACTAAATCTTGTAATTTTTTTCTTTCGTCAAACAGAAATATTTTCTTAATTTTTTTATTTTTATTTAAAGTATTTATGTGAATTCTTTGCGAAAAATACCCAGCTCCTAAAATTAAAGCATTTATCTTCATTTATTTATTTTAAATATTTGAACCAAGTTTTTGTGGCTTTTTTTATATTTTTTTTATTCCAAAGTGGAGCTTGTCTCCAATCCTCGATAAATTTCATCAATTCTTTTACTCCGTTTTCAAATCTTATAAGAGGTTTCCAATTTAATTTACCTGCAATTTTGGAGATGTTTGCATGTGATTTAAAGGATTCCCCCGGTCTATTAGGTATATTAACTTTTTTTCCTCCTATAATTTTAGTTAATAAATTGATACTTTTAGGTTTTGAGGTTGCAACATTAAAAATTTCATTGGAATTTTTTTTTTGGGCAGCTGCAAGAAAAGCTCTAGCTACATCCGTCACATGTATAAAGTCTCTTGATTGTTTACCTGTACCAACGATAGTGAAAGGCTTATTTTCTAACTTTTGTTTAAAAAAAACTCCCATTACTGCGCCGTATGCACCGGTAGTTCTACTTCTAGGTCCGTAAGCATTAAAAATTCTCATTGAACTGAAGTTTAATTTATAAACTTTTGCCCAATGTTGCACTGCTAGTTCGCCACAGTATTTGCTAAATGCATAAGGGTGCTCCGTGTTAATTTTTGCTTTTTCACTAACTTTTATTTCAGTTTTTCCATAACAGGAAGCTGAGGCTGCGTAGACAAATTTTTTAATATTAAAATTTCTAGATGCTTCAAGCATTTTAATTGTACCAATTAAATTCGTCATCATATATTTTTGAGGTTGTTCTATTGATGGAACTAGATCAGCAATTCCAGCAAAATGAAAAACATAATCAACACTTTTAAATATTTTATCTTTATGATTAAGCTTGGTTATATCAATTTTTTTGAGTTTGAGTTTTTTGTTATTTTTTAAATGCTTTAAGTTTTTTATTGATCCAGTTGAGAAATTATCAATCACCCTAACTTCAAAATTATTTTTTAATAATAACTCAACCATATGACTGCCTATAAAACCAGCCCCACCAGAAACTAATGCTATTTTTTTTTTCATTTAATTTTTATATAAAGTTTTGTAAGCTCCGCACTTTGCAAACATTCAGTTTTGCATTTTGTTCTATAACAATCATTTTTTTTTACAATGGTGTAAATAAATATTTTTTTCTATTAATTGATGTTGATAAATTACCCATTGAAATTTTAATAATATTTTTTTGTAAATTAACTAATTTAAAAATTTTATCTGTAAACGGCCCAGATGAAAATTTATAATGTTTGTTAATTTCTAATTCAAATAAATCTTTAGAAATATATCCATTTTTATCTTCTAACTCTGAACATCTTTTTATGAAATTTTTTATATCTTCTTGTGAGTCGTTATGTCCTGTTAAAAAATATTTTAATCCTCTTACAAATTTTAAAGCTTCAACTGTAAGTTTGCTGTTAAATTGTTTATGAAAGCAAAACATATAGTCTCCAAGTAGGCTTACTTCCTTACTAATTAATTTATTTTTTATATATTTTTGAATTTTTATTTTAGGAATATATATTTTATAGTTTGAACCAAGTTTTTTGGTGAGATCTTGCCGTAAAAAATTAATTCGTTTTTTTTCAAATTTTATAACAGTCCACATAATTATTTATTATTTACCTAATTCTTTTTTTAAGTCTTCATACTCTCTCATTTTTCTTTTCATAAAATTAATGGTTAGTTTTAACCTTAATGAAATACCTTTGGGTGTGATGACATATTGTATATAATTAATTTTGTCCTTTTTTTTTTTAAAATTCTTTATTTTTACGTAACCTTTTTTTTGCAACTCTTTTAAGCAGTAATTTAACTTTCCTAAACTATAGCCTAAGGTCTGGGCCATTTCTCTTTGTGAGGATTTTGGGTTCTTATGAATTTTTCTAAGAACCTCAAAGTTATCTTCCTGTATTTCATTTTTTTTCATTGTTCAAAAGTTGAACAATATACCGTTCACTCTTTGAACAGTAAAGAAATAATTGTCGAATTTAATTTTTATTAAGAGGTAAAATTGTTTTAATTATCAACTAAATATGGTAAATAAGCATTATAAAAAACTATATTTAGTAGAATTTATTATTTGTTTTAAATAAATTTACTAAGAAGACTTAAAGAATATTTTTTTATGGATTTTATGATTTTACAAATTGATATTATAAGATATTTATCCCTAGATAGATTCAATAATGACCGAAATAAATGATTTTTACAATAATAGAATAGTAATTAAGCCTTGGGGTTCGGAGTACACTATTTATAAAAACTCCAACAAGTTAGCAATTACTTTTCTTAATATTAAACATAAACAAAAAACCTCACTCCACTGTCACCCGAAAAAGAAAACTGGATTTATCATTTTAAAAGGCACTGCTAAAGTCCAAATTGGTTTATATAAGTCAAACATAAAAAAATATGGTCCAATATCAAGATTAGTGTTTAGACCTGGATTATTTCATTCTTTAAAAGCAGCATCAAAAGGTGGTGTAAATGCTTTAGAGTTTGAAACGCCAGTAAACAAGAAAGACTTAATAAGATTTAAAGATGAGTATGGTAGAGAAAAGAAACCTTACGAAGGTATAAAATACACTAGAAAAATAAACTCAAAATTATTTAAATTTGCCAAGCCTAAATATGGCAGAAGTCAAAAATATAAAATTAATAATCTAGAGATATCATTAGAGGTTCACAAAGATTTTAAAAACCTAATAAAAAAAAATGACAATTCAATTTCAGCAATTTTAAATGGAAAAATAATTGATTCCAAAAAACAAAACGTTATATGTCATGGAGAAATAGTAAAGACAAAGACTTTAAAAAAGTTGTCTGAAGTATTTAAAATTGATAAATACTTAACAATTCTGAGAGTGAAAAGATTAAAAAAGAATAATTAAAATGAAAAATAGAGCATTAATTTTAACATCTAAATTGGTTCAAGATCATGAATTTATATATCCATTTTACAGACTTAAAGAAGAAAATTTTGAGGTACATACTTTGAATGGTGATACGAAGCAAGTAACAGGTTACTTTGGAACTAAAATTCCACCAAAAGATGAGGATAAAATAGTTCAAATTAAAGAGGTTAATCCTAAAGACTACAAAATTTTAATTTTACCAGGTGGAGTTAAGTCTATGGAAATTATGCGTTTAGATAAGAATATTTTGGAATTGATTAAGTCTTTTAATAACAAAAAAATTATTATTGGTGCAACTTGTAGTGCCGCAATGTTATTAATCTCTTCAAGAATTTCAAAGGGAATTAAGATGACTGGCTACTACGCATGGAGAGACGATATAGAAAATTCTGGTGCAGAATTTATAGATAAGCCATGTGTAAAATACAAAAATATAGTTACCTCGCCACATTACAAATATGTTGGCGAATGGATGAAAGGTGTTATTGAAGTTTTTAAAGAAAAAAATTCTTAAATATTATTTAATACATCTCTATTAAAGGCCTTATTACTTTTCCATTTTTAAAATCTTTTAAAGCTAGATCAATATTTTTAAGTTTGTAAGACTTTGAATCAAAATATTCTTTCCAAGGAAATTTTTCTGCATATTTATAAAACTTTTTAAAATATAAATCGTAATTAAATTTCTCCAACCAGGCTCCCGAAACTGATTTTCCCATTATAAAATTCCATGGATTCACTGGAAAGGTTTTGTGTACAGGATAGTTGCCAATAATTATTACCTTGCCACCAAAATTCTCGACTGAATTGAGTGCTATCTTCATTACTTTTAAACTTCCAGTACACTCAATAGCGTTTTTAAAAAAATTTTTAGATTTTTTAATTTGCTTATTTTCTTTACCACTTCTAAAGTGGATAATATTTGTTGCACCAAATTTTTTGGCCGCTTTTAATTTATTTAGAAACTTATCAACTGCAAAAATTTTTTTATAACCAGCTTTTTTTGCTGCAAAAATACAGGCAAGTCCTAAGCCACCTGCACCAAAAATTATAATATTTTCCTTATTACTTTCTTTAAGAGTATTAAATACAGCATTGAAAGCGGTTGGTATTGCACAACCTAATAAAACACTTTTTTTTAAGTTGGCATTCTTTGGAAGTTTAATAATTTTATTTTCACTTATTATTGCAAGATTAGAAAAAGTATTAACTGGGCCAGCATTAATTTTTTTTTTATTAAAACTGTAAAAAGTGCCTCCAGAATTAATCCCCTTAGAGTTTAGCCATGAAATACAAATTTTATCGTTCTTCTTTACTTTTTTTACACCTGGTCCACAACTAAGAGTGACTCCTGTTGCTTCATGACCTAGGCAATGAGGTAAAAATTTATCTTTTCCTCTTAGACCTTGTATTTCTTGAAGCTGCGTATGACAAATCGATGAATACTTTATTTTTACTAATACTTGACCTCTTTTTAATTTCGGAAAATTCATTTTTAAAACCTTAATAAGATTTTTTTTAAACAATGCTGCTGCAAACGTTTCCATTAAATTCTAAAAGAGTTAGACTCTGAGAAATCTATTACAATATCCGAGCCAGATAGCATTTGAGATTTTTTTCTAATTAAAAAATCAATTAAAGGTATTATGTCAGAAGCCTCTGCATATTTTTTTCTGGGAAGTCTAGAATTTTTAAAATTATTATAAGCTTTAAGATTTTTTTTCTTTAACTTTGCAAAGCTATTATCTGAAGTTTCAAATGCTCCGGGAATTATAGTTTTCACAAAAATATTTTTACTTACAAAATTTTTTGCTAATTTTTTTGAGTAAACCGTTAATGCTGCTTTGGCGGTAGAATACCCTATTGAGGCAGTTGACTCCAGTGCAGCAACTGTGCTCACATGTATTATATTTCCAATCATTTTTTTTCTTATCATATTTTTTATCAAAAGATTATTAATTTCAGATTGACAAATTAAGTTTACCATCAATAATTTTAGAAAATCTTTTTTCGGTATCAGGTTTTTTTTTAAGCCAAGGCCACCACCCATACAATGAATAATAGTATCAATCTTCTTATTTTTATTCAAAAAGATTTTAAATTTATTAAGAATGGACTCATTGCTTATATCACCCGAAAAAAATAAATTTTTAGTATTTTTTAATTTTTTCTTCAGTGCCATTACTTTATTTTTACTTTTGCCATGACATATAAGACTGTTAACTTTTTTATCAAAATAAATTGACAATTCTTTTCCTAGTCCACTAGATGCACCAGTAATTAAAATATTTTTTTTTATTAAATCATCCATTTTTAATTTTTTTAGCTTTTAATCTTTCCTCATTTAAAATTTTTTTACTTAAGAACGGGAATAAATCATCAAGTTTTGGCGTAATAAAGGTACCATCTGGAAGTAACTTATTTTGAGTCCTGGGTATTAAGGGTTGAAATGGAGGCATATTCACCTCAATAATTGTTGGTGTTTTAATTTTCAAAATATTTTTTAATTGGTTTCTCAAATTACTTTTCCTTAATTTAAAATATTTCATGCTATAGGAGTTTGCGATTTTTTTTATATTTGGAAACGATAGTCCGCTACTTTTAGTGGATCCAACAAGTAAGTTAAAATTTTTTTTCTGCATAAGCTTCATTGTTAAATAACCTTGATTTTCTAAAACGAAAATTTTCATTGGTATTTTATATGATTTCACAGTTTGAAGTTCTTGTATATTAAACATTAATCCCCCATCCCCAGTCACACAGATAATTTTATTTTTTTCTTTTGCAAAATATCCTCCAATCGCACCAGGTAAGCCGAATCCCATTGCGGCTAATCCACTTGAGGTAAAAAGTCTTTGATTTTTTGAATTTTTAATTTTTAAACCTTGCATCGTACAAGTGAAACTTGTTCCCATATCTGTCACGATTGTCTCGTTTCCTTTTAAACAGTCTGACAAAACATCAATAAAATAGAATGAATTTATTTTTTCTTTATCCTTTTTGTTAAGCGGTTGTGCAACCGGATATTTATTTTTCCAATAATTAACAAGTGAAATCCAATTATTAAATTTTTTTAAATTTCTATTTTCAAAATATTTATTTGCCTTATTTAAAAAAAATTTTAAGTCGGTGTTTTTTCTATAAATAATTTTGTTAAATTTTTTATTTTTAAACTCTTTACTGTCGATATCTATAATTATTTTTTTTGAATACTTAGCAAATTCGAAAGTTTTGTAACCTGTTTGAGGTATAGAAAGTCTTGAGCCTAGAACAATCAATAAATCACAATTTTCAACAGCAAAATTCGATGCACGATCACCAAATATACCCATTCTGCCAACATATAATTTATTTTTAGTTTCAATTATATCGCTTGCATTCCAAGAGCTTATTACTGGAATTTTTAATTTATTTAAAAATTTAATAAATAATTTTTCACTTTTAGAAATATGTATACCATTTCCGATTACTATCACCGGTTTACTTGAATTGTTTATTTGTTTTTCTATGAATTTAAGATTTATATTATCGTCATATTTTACCAAGTCATTTTTCATTTTTTTTAATTTTTTCGTATTTATTATTTTAGACTGAATATCCAATGGAACATCGAGCCAAACAGGTCCAGGTTTGCCATTTATCATTTTGTTAAAACACTTATTTAAATAAAAATCTATGTAGTTTTCATTTTTAATTGATATTGCGTATTTTGTTATTGGTTTTACAAGATCAATTATATTTATTTCTTGAACTCCAATTTGTCTCGATGAATTTTTCTTAATCATATCGTTTGTTGGAACCTGTCCTGATACTACAAACATAGGTATAGAATCTATCCATGCTCCAGATACGCCTGTTAAAGAGTTTGTTGCTCCCGGACCAGAAGTAGTGTGTAGAACACACGGAGTTTGTTTTTTTCTATAAAAAGCATCTGCTGCCATACTGGCTGACTGCTCGTGATGAAAAATAATAAATTTTAATTTTTTACTTTTTGCAAATGAGTCATTTAAGTGCATTGCTCCTCCACCTGTTACACCAAATACATGAAACATTTTTTTTTTAACAAAAAAATTAGAAATATAGTCTGAAACTTTAATTTTCATTTTAATCCAAGAGTTTTTGCAGTTGAAAAATAATAGTCACCTTTATAACCTATTGTTTTGAATAGAATAAGCCACTCACTTTTTTTTAAGATTGTAGTACCTATAAGCGTCCATTCATAAAATTTTTCTCTTTCTTTTTCGTTATCGCAAGCAGCCAAAACAACATAACTTTTTTTTGACACTTTTTGTATTGCTTTCAGAGTTTTTATAATATCCCCTAGATTTTGACTATAAATTGAATTAAATGCAAAAACTAAGTCAAAATATTTCTTTTTAAAATTTAAATCATAGTATTCTTTTATTTTTAGTTTCCCTTTAACATCGGAATGTGCATTTTTAACAGGGTAAGAATGATTTTCTATTCCGTAAATTTTTATACCAGGTACCAAATCTTTTAAATCTTTTAGAAAGAAACCTTTTTTACAACCTATGTCAAGAACCTTAGAATTTGAATTTAATTTATATTTTTTAATTATTTTAGGTAAATATTTCTTCCAACGACTATCGTATTTATAACCTCCATACCCGTTAACCCTTTTTCCATCATAATAATTTTTATCGAGACCCCATGAAATTATTTTGTTCTTTATAGTTCTTTTTTTTGCTATTAAAGTTCTTTTTGTTTTTTTGGAAAAATAACCTGTGTCAAAATATTTCATTAATTCAATCCAAAATATCTAGATTTTTCTTTAAAAAATGAGGACTTATAATTGTTTTTAAATTAGGACTAAAGTTATTAGGGTAAATTTTCTTCAACACTTTCCAAAAATGATCTTGCATTTCTTTTTCATCTTTATCAAAAAATAATTTTTTTTTAAACATTTTATCACATTCAACTGCAAAATGTTCAATATCCTCAGCTGAGTTATTTAAAAAATATGCTTTGTTTTTCCTATTGAAGTGATAATTATTAGATTTCACTCTAACTAGGTCATATTCAAGAAAATTTTTAAGTTTAATTTTTTTACCTGTTTCCTTGTCGACTGCAATTTTAGGAATAAAAGGTATAGGTTGATGGGCTGCGCATGCATAAATATGTAAGATGTCAGTTCCTATATGGGCAACAGGTTTTCCAAATATTTTTGGAACATTTATTATACCGGAGTCTGAGCCAAAATAAAAACTGCAAACCTTACCAAGATAAATGTCCCCAAAATCAGATCTGAATTTACTATTAGCATAATCTATAATTTTGGTATTATTTTCAAAATTAAATTTGTTTTTAGTTGGAGTTCCCACGCGTACTACATAATAGCCTAAATCAACTAATTTAAGGGCTGCATCTCGAAAAGTATCAATATTAATATTTCGGTAACTTTCTTGCTCCAAATATTTTTCAATATCCCAATTTTTAATATCAAATTTTTTTTTATATAAATATGCCCAATCATTATCCCTTCCAGCTATAAGTATAATTTTTGAATTCTCTGGAATATTTAGATTGTCTAAAAGCTTTTTTCCTTGCGAGATTTCCTTAATTTTAAAATTGAATTTTATTCTATCCTTGAAAATTTTTTCTTCATTCTCAAACTGAAGCTCATTAATGAATAAGTGATCTTTAGACCTAGATAGAAAATTTGCCACGCGTCCAATAAGTAATAATAGGTCTAAAAAGGGTAAAATAACAAATTGACGTTTCCAGAGTATTTTTAAAAAATTATTTGTTACAGGTTTTTTAATACCAAAAATATGAAATATTTTTTTTTTTGATTTTTTTTCATCTGATTTACTTTTTAAATATGTCAAAGCTGTATCTAAGACAAAATGGCCAAATGCATTGGCATCAATACATCCAAATCTTATAATTACTAAAGGCCGTAAAAATACAACAATTAAAGAAAAAGGTAAGACAATTATTTTGAAAATTTTTTCTCTTAAATAGATTAGTTTCAAACTCACAATTCTTTCATTTACTTCTGATTTTAATCAGCTAAGACAAATTTTGTTTTTTTATTATTATAGAAAACTCTAAAGAAACTCTTGTTTTTGATGCCTTCAAATTTGTTCCTCCATGGAGTAGTTTTTCGGTAAAAATTACAACTGTACCCGGATTTATATTTAACAGTTTAAGTTTAGGTTTCGGGTTATTTTTATAGTCAAAGATTGGCCTTAAGTGACCTTTAGTTTCATTCTTTTTTTTTAATCCTTTTTTTTTTGCATAGAGTTGACCTTTAAAATTAAATGATTCTTTTTGTGAGTTTTCAGAAACTAGTAACCCACTTTTATTTTTCTCTAAACAAATTGGTATCCAAAATTTAATATTTCTTTCGTTCTCCTTAAGCTTTGGATAATATTTTTTTTTTTTGTTAAGTAAAAAAAACCAAATATCAGCGTGTAATGAACCAATATCGCTTTTATAAGCACCTGGTCTAACTACTCTAACTACAAATTGCCCAAAACTTTGCGCAAAAGGACCATTAGAAACTTGTTTAAAAGGTCCAAATATTTTCTTAATTTTTTTATAAAAGTGAAGCTTTATAATTTTCTTGTAATTATTGATATTTAATATTCTGTTTTTTTGACTAATAAAATTTTTGTAATCTACTTTATTTGTTAAAAGATGTAGTTTTTCTAAATTTATTTTTTTTTGCCTTACACCTTCTTTTAAATTTTCATTAATTTTTTTATTTAAATGACTTTCCACAATATTTCTAAGTGTCTTAAGTTCTCTCTTTGATATTTTTATATTTGTACAGTGTCCCTTACCATGGATTATTTGGTTTGAAATTTGTCTCTTAAGACTTCTTGTCATTGTAAAGGGAGTGGTGGGCTTGGAAATTTTTTACCTAATGGATTAGTAGTTTTTCTCTTTTTTACATTGTCAGTATCGTTGCTATATAATCCTAAAAACCATCTACCCCTAGGATCATTGAAATCTATTTTTTTCTCAGGATCAATAGTTGAAACTCCATGTAATAGAGTTGCATAACTAATTAGCATATCACCTGCTTCTACATGTTTTTCACAATCAATAACTGATTTTTTATTTTTATAGCAATAAAAACCACCTCTTTGATATCCTTCACCTCTTTTATTTAAAAAACCACTTATTATGACTCTTTGATTATGAAAAGGATCGTTGTGAGTTTCTAACCAACCAGCTCCGGAAGGATAATGAACTATTTGGAAACGATCTACTACGCTATCTTTTGCAGTATTTCCCTCAAATTCATTGTATTTAAATCCACCTAAATATTTATAAGTTCTCCATCTTTTATAAATTTTTTCATACATATTAAGTGGATCTTTATTAAAAGGGAAAAAATAAAATGAATGTTTTATATGATTTGAACTATATTTTTTTGTTATTTTATCATCAATCAACCTATGAAAGTTTTTGCATTGCCCTTTCATTTTGTAAAAGCTTTCTTTTTCCTTATTTTTTATTTTCCAAGCGCCTGAAATTAATTCATTACAAAATTGTTTCGAAAATACGTTTTTAAGTAAATAAATATCTCCGGCATATAACGATTTTACTAGGTTTTCCCTAACCTTTTTATTTCCAAGAAAAACTCTCTTCGAAAATTTTTTATAATCTATTTTAATTAATTTTCTTGCAAAAAGAGGTTGTTTACTTTTTCTTTCAAGTTTTTCCCATATTTGCTTATAGTAATTATCTAATTTATTTTTTTTCATATTTAAGAAAGTTATCTATCATTCTAACACAGATCGTATAAGTCATGCAAAGCTTCATTAATTTTAGCAGGTCCTCCCATAACTCTAAAAGGAGATGCATAATCATTCCCAATTATTCTTGTAATGTGATTTATTGGCCCAAGAGAGACAACTTTATAGCCTAATGAAATCTCTTGCGAAGTAAATTTTTTATTTAGTGATTTAAATCTATCGCCTATAGCCATTCTAAATTTCACTTTACTCGAGTTTGATATTGCTGTGCCGTGTAAAATAAAGGGATGAAAAACAACAATATCGCCAGATTTAATATTATTTAAATAATATGGTTTAATATCAATATTTACTGAAGGATCTAGATTCCTATTTTTTGAAGGCAACAAGCCAAGAAGATGTGAGCCTGGATAAAACAACATCGAATTGAATCGATCTGCATTTGTATAATAAGTATTCAGTTGTATTGTATCAATTGAATTTCCTTGCCAAGCATCTACATGGGGTTTGAGTTTTGTAGAATAATTTTTTAATTTCGGGTCAATTATATATAAACACTTTTTGTTGAGCATGCCAATATCTGGTCCTAAAAATTTTCTAATGATATAAAGCAATCTTTCTGATTTATATAACTTTTTAGAACAATCAGAGTTATCAAATTTTTCAGAGATATAGTCAGCCCATTTCCACGCATTAAATTTGCTGTTGTTTCTATATTTCTTTTTTAAACTTGAATGTAGTTTTAGAAGATAGTTTTTAGATTCGTTAAGTACTTTTTTTTCATAAATGTTATGATAAACAACAAATCCATTTTTAATAAAAAATTTCAAATCCTCTCTGCTTGAAGCATTAAATTTGAACTTTTTATCAAATCTTTCAACTCTATTTTTTTTATTTAACATCATTAATTTATAGTAAATTATATCATGTTTGTTCAAATATTGAACACTTATTTGTCAAATTTACACTCTAAGTATTGATGAAAATAGTTGTACAAACACATTTTATAGAGTTTTTTAATAAATTTTGAAATTTAAAAATTTTTTTCAGTGCATAAATCAAGCCAATTGAGCTATTAGTACTGGTCAGCTACACGCGTTGCCGCGCTTCCACATCCAGCCTATCAACGTA
>MDTB01082435.1_pt1 | contig 12052 bp, 11 predicted proteins | sample 811161 | NCBI WGS metagenome assembly MDTB01 (sample SAMN05326650, study PRJNA326480) | marine metagenome | isolation source: seawater | place: Mediterranean Sea | collected 2009 | reverse complement strand
TTTTTTTTAAGATTTGTTTGGGAAAGTCTGTTTCCCCAAATATAAGGCCAATCATAATTAATTTAATTTTTAGGTGAACAAATAGGTCTTTTTTTGTCTTTTTCTATAAAAGTAATTACTTCCTTTACTAGTTCATTGCCTTTATGTTCGCCGTTAATTTTATTTAGATTCTCATGTAAATTTTTTGATGCAAATATTTCTTTGTAAGCTTTACTTAGTCCCATTATTTTTTTATTTTCATACTTTTTTCTTCTTAACCCAATTAAATTTAATCCTTCTAAATAATTTCTATTGCCAATAGATAGACCAAAAGGTATGACGTCCTTTAGCACACCTGTCATTCCACCAATCATTGCTAGCCTACCTATCCTTGTAAATTGTTGAACTGCAGAGTTTCCACCGATTACAACAGAGTCTTCTATGGTAACATGTCCACCTAAAGGAACATTGTTTGCTATAATAACATTGTCTCCAATCTTGCAATCATGTGCTACATGTGAAGAAATCATGAATAAACAACCATTTCCTATTATTGTTTTAGAACCTCCGCCTTCTGTGCCAGGATTTATTGTTACATATTCACGTATTAAATTTCTTTCCCCTATTACAAGACTATTCTTTTCATTTTTAAACTTTAAGTCTTGAGGTTGAGTCCCAATACTAGCAAATGGAAAAATTCTTGTTCCTTTGCCAATATTAGTATTTCCCTCTATATGAACATTCGATACTAACTCTACATCCTCTTTAAGAACAACGTTAGGACCAACATAACAAAAAGGACCAATCTTAACATTATTTGAAATTTTTGCTTTAGAGTCTATTACGCTTGATTTATGTATCATTGTTTTCTGTCTACTATAGTTGCTGACCATTCCGCATCTGCCATTCTCTTTCCATCAACTTTTGCTGTACCTTTGTATTTCCAAACCCTACCGTGAGATCTTACTGCCTCTATTTCTAAATGTAATTCACAATCAGGAATAATTGGACTTCTAAATCTAGCTTTATCTACGCTCATTAAATAAACTAACTTATTTGCATACTCTTTAGGGTCAATTCCATGGGCTGTTAAAGCTGCGGCTGCTTGACCAAATGCTTCAACGATTAAAACACCTGGCATTACCGGTTGTCCTGGAAAGTGACCTTGAACATAAAACCCATTTTTTTTAACATACATTATTGCAGTTGCAGATTTTAAAGGAATTATCTTTGTTAGCTTATCTATAAGCAACATTGGTTCTCTATGAGGTAATAAACTTTCTATTTTTTTTTTATCTATTTCTGTTTCACTCATAATTTTTTTTTTGAGTTTCCTATAAAATCTTTTAATGGGACAGCTGGATATCCCATTACAATTTGATTATCTTCTATATCTTTTACAACTCCACTGCCTCCACCTATTTTAACATTATTGCCTATAGTAAGATGGCCAGAAATACCTGCTTGACCACCTATTGAAACATTGTTTCCGATTGTGGAACTGCCTGCAAAACCTACTTGGCCTGCTATCATGCAATTGGATCCAATTTTAACATTATGAGCCATATGAACTTGATTATCTAGGTATGTATTTTTTCCAATTTCTGTATCATCTACAGACCCTCTATCTATTGTACATCCAGACCCAATCTCAACATTATCATTAATTAATACTCTACCTATATGAGGAAACTTAAAATTTTTTTCCTTCATTGGAATAAATCCAAATCCTTTTAATCCAATCTTGCTAGCATCTTGTATCACTACATTATTTCCTAATATTGAATTTTTTATAATTACATGGGATCCAACTACACAATTAATTCCTATAACAACATCGTTCTCAATAATAGTATTTGATCCAATAATAGAGTTTTTACCAATTTTAACATTTTTACCAATTAAAACATTATTACCAAATTTTACGCTTTTATATTTGTTTTTATTAACTAATTTTAATGATAAATCAGGATAATCAATATCTGCATTTGGATAAAGTATTTTTAAAACTTTCGACAGCTCAAATAAAACATTTTTTACTAAAATCTTTTCAACATTCTTAGGTAAAAATTTTGCTAATTTATTTGTCGTAATACAATAAGAAGCTTTAGTCAGAGCAGCTTGATTTTTATATTTTATAGAATCAAAAAAAGTAAGATCATTTTTTTCTGATTTGATTAAAGTTTTTATATTATAAATTTCTATTTTTTTTTTTAATTTTAAAGAAGGAAAAAAATTATTGATAAAAAAAGTTTTTTTTTTTTTAAAAAAGGTTACTGTTTTCATTAAACCTATTAGTTTAATTTAATTGATTTTAAATTTTTATTTAAAATTTTTATTATATCCTTAGTAATATCAAGAGCTTCATCCGCAAGTAGTAAATTCTTTTTATCTAAAACCATTCGTATATTTTTTTCTTTCATATATTCTTTAACTATCGGATTCAAATTGTCTAAAAGTTCCTGTCTTGCTTTTGATCTTTTCTTAGCAACACTTTCAAGTAACGTGTTTCTTTCCTTTTGAAGCGAAGATACCTTTTTTCTTAGTTCCGTTACCTTCTTTTTATACTCCTCCGGAGATAAGACTTTTTTTTGTTTTATTATTTTTTCTTCCTCTGATTGTATTTTTTTTTCTTTTTCTTGAATATTTTTTAAACCACTGGTTAATTGATCTTTAAGTGATTTTTGAGCTTTTTTACCAGCTTCACTTTGATTTAAAACATATTTGAAATCTAAGTAATGAGGATTATCTGAAAATAAATTTCCTTGTAATAAAAAAAGAATTAGTAAAGAAAATTTAGTTATTTTAAATAAATCCATTTTTTATTATTAAAAAGTTGTTCCTAAATTAAAATTGAAACTTTCTGTAGTATCTGTAGAAGCTTTAGCCAAATTTGTTGATAATACAAATGTCATAGGTCCTACAGGTGACATCCAACTCGTAGCAATTCCTGTTGAGGATCTTATCTTATTACTTTCATTAATTGTGCTGTCATAATCCACTCCCCAAACATTTGCGATGTCTATAAATAATCCAACATCAGTTTTAGTCGCTTCTGGCAATAAATTTGGTAAATTTGCCTCAAAATTAATTGCAGTCGCATAATTTCCTCCGATGTGGTCTGTTCCATCTACTGGACCTACTTTTCCTCTTTGAAATCCTCTTAATCTTTTTGAACTCAAACTTTTTCTTTTACTTAGTCTTACATCGTCATCTCCTATTCCTGTAACTGTAGAAATATATAATTTACCAGCTCCTACAACATTTTCAGACAATGATTTGTAAGAACTTAGAGAAAATGAGTTAGCTATAAATTTTTTATCTGCATAAATGGGTAAACTTTGGTCAAAGGATATAATAGAACCATCAGTCGGCATAAACTTTCTATTTCTTTTATCTAATGTAAATCCGTATGATCCAGAAATTTCAGAAAAATTACCGCTTTGTTTCTTCAGAGAAGATGATGCAGTGTCAAGGGTTTTTAAATCATCATAACTTGCTGCAATACCTAATGTTGCAAAAAGATCTTTATATTGCTCAAAGGATGTACTCGCTCCTGTAGTGATCAAGCTATTTTCATATCCTTGGTCTGGTTTATCATTGGAAGTACTACTGAGAAAATAACTTAAAGAATTTCCTAAAAAATTATAATTTGGGTTAGTATATCTTAATGATCCTCTGATTGATTCAGAGGTTACTTCAGCATCAAAGCCAACTTTTTTACCTTCTCCTAGCCAATTATTTTCACTAACATTGATCGCAAAAGAACCCCCGGAAGTTCCAAAACCAGCTCCAGCGCTTATCTCCCCGGTAGCTCTTTCCTCAACATTAATATCTATAATCTTTAAATTTTTATCACTTCCATCTTTAATGCTAGAAGTCACAGATCCAAAAATATTTCTCGCTTTTACTTTTGAAACAGATTTATCCAAATTTAGATTAGTGAATGGATCTCCTTCATCTAATAAGAGCTCACTTCTAATAACGCTTTCGTTTGTTACGTTGTTTCCTAAAATATTAATACGTTCTACTAATATTTTTTCACCTTCATTAATATTAAAATTAATAACTATGCTATCGTTTTCAACTATTTCCTCCACATTGTGTTCCACAAACTGTAAATTGTTTTCATCTATAATATTATCTATTTCTTCTAATAATTTTTTAATTTTGAAAGGAGAATAGTAGTTGCCTAAATGTTTTTGAAATTCCTTATTAAGTGGGAAAAAAATATCTTTGTTAAATACTGGATCAATAGTTGTTGTGATTTTTTTAATAATATATCTTTGACCTGCATCTATTGTATATATTAATTCTATATCTCCACTTTTTAAAATTTCTGCTGAGTTTGAACTTATTTTAACATCATAATACCCAATAGATTTATAATAATTTTCTAATAGTCTTAAATCTAAATTAATTAAGTTTTCATTATATCTTGTGTTTTTAGATATAATTTTCCAAAATTTATCTTCTTCACTTGCAATTACATCTCTTAATCTTTTTTCTCTAATTTTTTTATCGCCAATAAAGGATATCTTTGAAATTTTCGTTATTTCTCCTCTATCTAATTCGAAAATTAAATCTACACTTCCTTCATCAATTTTTTTTACTTTTGAGTCTACTTTAATGAAATTATATCCTAATGAAGAATAAAGTTTTTTTATAGTTTCTACGTCCTTAGGTATATTATTTTTTATAAAAGAGTTTTTTTCCTTTAGACCAATTATTTTTTTTATTTCTTCTAAATATTTATTATTTGTTTCACCTAGAAAAATAAGCTGATTAATAACAGGATATTCAATTAAGTTTACCGTTAGAATACCATTTGATAAGTTAATTGTAACATCTTCAAAAAAATTTGTAGAGTATAAGTTGTTTATAATATTATTAATTTTTTTTTCTGAATAATCTTTATTTATATCTATTTCACCATAAATTTTTACAGTTTCTTTACTAACTCTTTTGTTTCCTAATATTTCAATTTTATTTACAATTTCACTGTTTAGTGATGTAAAATTGAAAAAGAAAACTAATATTATAATAGCTACTTTACGCATTTGTTTTAATTTTTTTATAAGCAATATTTCTTGACCACTGATCTATTAAAAATATTTGACTTATGTTTTTAGGTATTCTTACAGCATATTTTTTATAATTTCTATCATTTAGAACACTTAATATGTACTTATAAAAAGAGGTAAATGATATTTTTTTCTTCAAATATTGATCAACTAATATTTCATTAACTGCATTAATTATTATTGGTGTAGAATGATACTCATTTATTCTTTTTAAAAGTTTAATAATTGGAAATCTTTTCATGTCTACTTTTTTAAAACTTAAATTCTTAAAAAAAATTTTATTTTTTTTGTTCATTGTGGGTTTAATATAATCCTCAACATTAACTTTATTGTCATAAATTGCATTTAGTATTGGTATTAACATAGTTGTTTCATGATAGATAAATTTATATAGACCGTTTTTTAATTCTATTATCGCATGAACTAATGACTCTGGATGAATAATAATTTCAATTTTATCAGGTTGCATAGAAAATAGTTTTTGTGCTTCAACATGTTCTAACATTTTGTTCATTAAAGAAGCGGAGTCTACGGATATTTTTTTTCCCATTTTCCATTTGGGATGCTTAATTGCTTCGTGTGGTTGAACATTTTTAAGTTTTGATAAACTGTGATTTAGAAAAGGTCCGCCAGATGCAGTAAGATAAATTTTTTTTACTTCTTTTTGATGGTTTTCCAATAATTGCATTATTGAAAAATGTTCGGAGTCAATTGGAATTATTTTAGTCTGATTTTTTAATGCTGTTTTTTTAATTAAGTTCCATCCACAAATTACTGATTCTTTGTTTGCTATAAGAATTTTTTTACTGTGTTTAGTTAGTAAAATAGTTGGTTTTAAGCCAGCTATTCCAGGAATTGCTGCTATGGTAATATCTGATTTAATTAATTTTAACTCACTTTCTTTTAACTCTCTAATAACTTTTACTTTATTAATTTTGAATCTTTCTTTCACCTTTTTGAATACTTCATAATTATTTACTACAAATATTTTAGGTTTAAATTTTATTATTTGTTTGCAAATCAATTTAAAGTTTTTATCTCCCGAAAGTATATTTATTTCAAATAAATTTTTTCGTTTTGAAAATATTCTGAGAGAATTTTGGCCAATAGATCCAGTTGAACCAAGTATAGAAATTATTTTTTTCATTTTAAAAAATAATTATTAAACTTAAAAACCCTAATGGCAATCCTAATAAAATACCGTCAATTCTATCAAGTATGCCCCCGTGACCTGGTAAAAAATTACCAGTATCTTTTAAAGCTGCTCTTCTTTTTAAAAAAGAAAAAAATAAATCACCTAGCTGACAGCCTATTGAAGTAATAAGTCCAATAACTAAAAACTGTAGTTCAAAATAATCTGTAAAATAATTAAACAATAATATAGAGGTGCATACAGATAAAAGTATAGATCCTATAGCTCCTGCAATTGTTTTATTTGGACTTATCTTAGTTAGTTTTGCTCCCTTAAAAACTTTTCCAAAAATAAACCCTCCTAAGTCAGATGTTATACAAATTAATAAAATTGCAAAAATTAAGATCTTTAAACCTGAAGATGATGAAAATGCAACAATAATTAGAACAAAAATAAAAATATATATTGTAAAAAGTGAATTAAATAGAAGTTGTTTTATTCCTTTTTTAGTAAAAAGAATTTTAATAATTCCAAAAAATTCTAATAAAGAAAATAAACCTATAATCATCAAAAAATAAACCAAAATATAATAATTCAAGAACATCAAAGACAATAAAAGCAGCAATGCAAATGATGTATTAATTCTATTTTTTAAATTTTTTGACATTTTAAATTGAACCAAAATTTCTTTTTACTTTTTTATAATTATTAACTATCTTTTTAAGATCAGTGCCATTAAAATCAGGCCATAATTTATCGAGAAAATAGATCTCAGCATAAGCTAGTTGCCATAACAAAAAGTTGCTCAACCTCTTATGTCCACCTGTTCTTATTAAAATTTCAGGGTTTGGTAAATTTTTTGTATATAAATTTTTTTTGATTGAATGAATATTTACATTTTTTTTTGTTTTTTTAGCTGCATAAACTATTTCATCTTGAGATCCATAGTTAATTGCTAAATTTACTATAATTTTTTTATTTTTTTTTGTACGATACATTACTTCTTTTAAAGATAGCCTCAATTTAAGAGGTAATTGAGTTATTTTACCTAAGATATTTATTTTTATTCCATTTAGAATAACTTTTTCTAATTCTTTTTTGAAATAACTAATTATAAGTTTAAATAAAAAATTAACTTCAGTTTTTGGTCTTTTCCAATTTTCTGTTGAAAAAACATAAAACGTTACAAATGGAATTCTTAATTTAGCAGAAGACTCAATAATTTTTTGGACTGTTTTGACACCGTTGATGTGTCCAAAATTACGTCCTCTTTTTCTTTTTTTACCCCACCTTCCATTACCATCCATAATAAAGGCAACGTGGTTGAGCTTATTCATATTTGTAATATTTCTTTTTCTTTATCTGATGAAATTTTATCAATATTTTCAATATTATTATCGGTTAGTTTTTGAATGCTTTTTTCAAAAATTTTGTTTTTATCTTCTGAAATAATTTTATCTTTTAACTTTTTTTTTAACTCTTCATTAGCCTCTCTTCTTACATTTCTGATTGATATTTTACTTTTTTCTCCCATTCCTTTTAATATTTTAATTAATTCTTTTCTTCTTTCCTCAGTTAAATTTGGAATTCTCAACCTAATTATTTGTCCGTCTATTTGAGGATTTATTCCTAATTCTGATTTTTGTATTGCTGAGTCTATTAATGTTATATTTGCTTTGTCCCAAACTTGAATAGATATAAGTCTTGCTTCTGGCGCACTCACAGTTGCGAGTTGATCTATAGGCATCATTTGTCCATACACATCAATTTTAATCGTATCTAGCATGCTAGGATTTGCTCTACCAGTCCTTAGTGTAGAAAGATCTTTTTTAAAAGAATGAATAGTCTTTTCCATTTTTGATAAATAATTCTTTTCGTTAAATTCTGAGCTCATTTTTAAATTCCTTCGCCAACTTTATATCTTATAAAATCAAGTACCTTGATATCATTTTCTAATTTATACTCATTAAGTATATCAGAAACTTTTTTTTTTGGATCCATAATCCAAATCTGATTTAAAAGGGTATTATCATTAATAAACTTATTAAGTTTTCCTTTGGATATTTTTTCTGCTATTTCAGATGGTTTACCAGAATTAATAATTTCAGCTTTTATTATTTCTAGCTCTTTATCCAAAATTTCTTTTTTAATTCCATCTTTGTTGATTGCTATAGGATTAGATGCTGCAATATGCATTGATAATTTGTTTCCAAGGTCCTCATTTTTTCCTTTTTGAATTCCATCAAGTTTAACAAGAGAAATAATTTTTCCTATGTTTTTCTCAATGGCTGAATGAACATAAAAAAAATTATGACCATTCTTATTATCAAAAAAATTAGCTCTCCTAATTGTTATTTTTTCTCCAATTTTAGAAATAAGATTTACCAAACAGTCCTTGACTTTCATTTTATTATTCATTTTAGATTCATTTATTTTATTTAAATCTCCTTTCGTTGCAAAACTGATATCTGATAGTTCCTTACAAAAAGAAATAAAATCTTTATTTTTTGCAACAAAATCTGTTTCACTGTTAATTTCAATAATAGATATTTCACCTCCATTTTCTTTAGCCAAAACTAAACCTTCCGAAGCCGTTCTGCTCATTTTTTTTGAAGCTTTTGCTATGCCCTTTTTTCTTAAAAATTCTACAGATTTTTCAATATCGCCTTTAGTTTCATCTAAGGCAGCTTTACAGTCTTTAAAGCCAACGCCAGTCAATTCTCTTAATTTTTTAATATTATCTAATAAATCTTTATTTGACATTTATTTAGTAATTGAAATTATTTTTTTTTACTATCAGGTTTTTTTGTTGATTTTTTTTCTTCTTTTGGTTCAGATTCCTTTATATATTTTTCTGCATCTTTAATTGTATTTTTAAGTAATTCACAATAAAGATTGATAGATCTTCTAGCATCATCGTTTCCTGGTATAGGAAAATCGATTCCAGTGGGATCTGAATTGGTGTCTAGAACTGCGATAATAGGAATTCTTAGTTTTTTGGCTTCAGCTACTGCAAGAGACTCTACATTAGTATCAATTATAAAAATTAAATCAGGTGTTTTTTTCATTTCTGAGATCCCACCTAATGATCTTTGAAGTTTTTCTTTCTCTTTACCAAATTTCAATATTTCTTTTTTTGTAAAACCGATATTTTCTTTTGATAATTGTTCGTCTAATTTTTTTAATCTTCTTATTGAATTCTGAATAGTATTCCAGTTTGTTAACATGCCACCTAACCACCTATAGTTTACAAAAAATTGGCCGGTATCTTTTGCTAAATCGCTAACTTGTTCGGAAGCTTGTTTTTTTGTAGATACGATAAGTATTTTCCCACCGCTAGAAATTACTTTATGTACTTGAACTAACGCATTTTTTAAAAATTCAACAGTCTGAGTTAAATCTATAATATGAATAGAATTTTTTTCTCCAAAAATAAATTGTTTCATTTTTGGATTCCACCTTAAAGTTTTGTGACCTAAGTGTACGCCGGCTTCTAATAATTGTTTAATATCTATTTTAGGTACGTTCATATTTTTTTCCGGTTAATCCACCACAGTTACTCCAATTAAATGGACCGGGAGGGCGATGCCCCTAAAACTGTGTGCGAAATTAAGTATTGATATATACAACCAAAATAAAAAATCAACCTTCTAAACAGTTATTTTTTTTACATATTCCTTACTTTTCATAACTTTTAACTGATTGTAGTCAAATTTTCTTGTATTTTGAAGGTTGAAATGAATTCTTTGATTTTTATTATTAATAACTAAATTTACTTCAGTTTGCCCTTCTTTTCCTAAAATATTTTTAATTTCATTAATATTATAATTTTCATTTAATTCTATTGTTACTTTCGAATATGGTTTATTTATCATTTCATCTAAACTCTGAATTTTTCTCAAATTTATTCGTCTTTTTGACTCATCTTTTAATATATTGTCTTTTTTCAAAGTTAAAACAAAAGACTCAGACTCTTTAATCTTATCTCTATTATTTACTAGAATATCAGCAAATAAAAATAATTCGAATTCACCATTGTTGTCACTAAATTTAACAATCGCAAAAGGTGTTCCTTTAGCGCTCTTTTTTTCTTGAATAGACATTATCGTTCCTGCAACTAGAGCCTCACTTTCATTATTGGTTGAAAATTCTCCATAAGATATAATCTTTAGTTGATTAAAAATTTCTTTATATTCATTTAATGGGTGGTCGGAAATATAAAAACCTAAAGATTTAAATTCTTCTGACAAAAGTTCTTTCTTATTCCATTTTTGAGATTGAATATAATTAAAATCATTTTTCATTCCATTGTCATCATCAAATAAACTAGTTTGATTTTTAATTTTATCTTCGTTAATATTTTTTATTTTTTGGATTATTTTTGGTATAGAATTTAGAATTTTACTTCTATCTTCATCAAATTCATCAAATACACCTGATTTTGTTAATCCTTCTAATTGCAGTTTATTTACATCTTTTGTGTCTACTCTTTTGATGAAATCAACTATAGATTTAAATTTTCCATTATTTTCTCTTTCGGTTATTATGTTTGATACTGCCTCGAAGCCAACGTTCTTAATTGCTCCTAATCCATAAAAAATTTTATTTTTTTCTGCTTTAAATTCGGCAAAGCATTTATTGATATTAGGTCTGACTATCTCAATTTTTAATCTTTTTAATTCTTCTACAAACTCTCTTAATTTAGAAGTATTAGTTAATTCAGTTGACATTGTAGCTGCTATAAAATCTTCTTTAAAATATGTTTTTAAAAAAGCTGTTTGGTAAGCAATTAAAGCATAAGCGGCTGCATGACTTTTATTGAATCCGTACTGAGCAAAAGGTTCAATTTTAGTAAAAACAAAATTTGCTACATCCTTTCTTATTCCATTTTTTATTGCTCCATTAATAAATCTTTCTTTCTGTTTATCTAATTCTGATTTTTTCTTTTTTCCCATTGCTCTTCTTAAGATGTCTGCTTCACCTGCTGAAAATCCTGCTAAAGTTTGAGCAATTTGCATTACTTGTTCTTGATAAATAATTATTCCATAGGTTGGTTTTAATATTTTTTCTAAAGTAGGGTGAATATAGTCTGGTGTTTTAATTCCATTTTTGCAATCATTATAAATTGGTATATTGCTCATAGGTCCGGGTCTATAGAGAGCTACTAATGCAATAATATCATCAAACTTGTTTGGTTTCATTTGTTTAATAGCTTCTCTCATTCCTGTGCTCTCTAATTGAAATAAACCAGTAGTTTCTCCAGTAGACAAAAGGTCATAAACTTTTTCATCTTCGAGATTAATTGTACTTATGTCTAAATTAATTTTTTTTAACTCTAATCTTTTTAGAGTTTTGTTAATTACTGTAAGAGTTTTTAGACCTAATAAATCAAATTTGACAAGACCAGCGTTTTCAGAAGAATACATGTCATATTGAGTAGATGGTAAAATTAAATTAGAGCTTTGATCGACGTAAAGTGGAAATTGTTCTGCTAATTTATCTCCTGCAATTACCACGCCTGCTGCATGAGTTGCCATGTTACGATTTAAACCTTCTAATTTTAAAGATAGATAAATCAGTTTTTTAACTTTAATGTCATTTTTGATTTCTTCTTGAAATCTCGGTTCTCTATCAATTGATTCTTGAAGAGTTAGAGGTCTAGATGGGTCAAAAGGAACCATTTTACAAATTCTATCTACATGTCCATATGATAACCCTAAAACCCTTCCAACATCTCTTAAAGCCATTCTAGCTTTTAATTTACCAAATGTAATTATATGAGCTACACCATCCTTATATTTTGATTTTAAATATTCAAAAACTTTATCTCTTTGTTCCTCACAAAAATCTATATCAA
>MDTB01036915.1_pt1 | contig 12052 bp, 11 predicted proteins | sample 811161 | NCBI WGS metagenome assembly MDTB01 (sample SAMN05326650, study PRJNA326480) | marine metagenome | isolation source: seawater | place: Mediterranean Sea | collected 2009 | reverse complement strand
TCCTATTTATCAATATGATTCTATGTTTAGAACTAAAGAAGTAATTAAAAAAGACAGGGGCAGATTTGCCAGAGCATGGTTTAGAGAATTTCATGATTGGGGTGATAGAGGAGGAGATTCTGATGATGAAGCTTTTGATGCATGGTTTCATATGATTAAATCTAGATACAGACTTCACACAAATAAAATAAGGATCAATTCTCATCCAATATATATAAAAGAGAAACTAAAAATGCTTGATCGAGATCAATTTGGTTATGATGCATTCGGATTAAAAAATAATACAAATAGAAAAATTAAAGATTATCTCAAGGGATATAAAAATAGATACCTAGATTAATTAAGGCTTAATTATATTTAGAGAATTATTATCTAAATTAAAGATTTTATCAAGCATAGCAACTGCCCAAGTAAGTAAAAGGGTTCCATGAATATCAGGTGTATCTTTTCCATTAGAAATTTTGACTCCATAATAGTTGGTTTGGCTTTTATTTAAGTAGTAAGAGAAGCCTCCTTCTTTTGAAAAATAATGTGACAACAATAGATCATAAATATTTTCTAGATATTTCATTATGTCTTTTCTTTTGTAATCTGTCTCAAGAGAACATCTATATAATACATACACTATATCAACTAAATCACAACCGTCATTATTTGGATTTTCTGAAAGACACAAATCTATAAGTTTTTTAGGAACATGAATTTTTTCATCAATCCAATCCAAGCCAGTAATAACTTTCATTGCTCCATTAATTGTTTCATTAAATGAGGGTGTTTCACCCACAAAATATGCACCTGTTTGAGTGTTAACTTTTGTGTTAATAAATCTAATTAATTCATCTCTTTTTGAGAAATAATTATTCTCATCTAAACTTTGAGTTTTTAAAAAAACACATAATGCAGAAAATTGTGCACCAGCTGACCAAGGTTTTTTCCAATCAAAACTATCAAGAAACCTTGTGATATCTAAATTAGTAAACTCATCATAATTTTTATTATTTTTTGAACCTACTTGATAAAGTGATGAAATACATTGTTTTGTCTCAGCACGAATTGAATTTGTTATCTTTTTTTTAGTCAGTTCATAATTTCTTCCGAGTGACTGATTAATTAAACCCTTTACAATATCTTTACCAAAAAAATTTAGTTTGTTTTCTTGAAAAAAATTAAGATAATTTTTATCAATGAAAGAATTTATAGGATAATTGCTTTTTTCAACTTGAAAACTATTGATGTAGTTTTTCCAATTCTCTCTATCATCGTCGTTTAAATTATTCCAGTCACCAGTAATAAATAAAATTTTTAGAGCATAAGTTGAAAATCCAACTTCTAATTTTTGGCCGTATTTTGTAATTCCTTTTTTTACAGGAAAATATGAGTAAATATTATCATTTTTCCTTAAAGAATTTAAAAAGTTTGGCACATTCTCTTTAAGTTTTAATGGAAATGTTTTAATTGACATTTTTATAAAGACCCGTGATCCTATTTATTTCAAAATTTAATAATCTAAACCCTTGGTTTATCAAAAAATTATTTACTTCAATAATGGTGTCTTTTTGGTCTAAACCTCTTTCAGGGCCAAAGTCAACTGCTACATATTCAGTTTCTCTAAGTGTAGCAATTGATCCTGATAATACTTCAGGCTCATAACCTTCCGCATCAATCTTTAATAATTTAATTTCCTTAATTTTAAAATCATCTAATTTCATTGTTTTTATTTTTGTTTTAGTAGATGTACCAAAATCTACCAAGGAAGAATTGCCGCCATAAGAATCTTTGTAAAAAGGTTTTTCATCAGAGTTAATTGACAAGGCAACGTTGTGAATATTATCTTTGTCACTTTTATTATTCAATACACAACACTCATAAGCATCATTATCTGGCTCAAAAGCAATATATTTAAGATGAATATTTTTATTTTTTAATGCCAAATTCAACTCTCCAACATTAGAACCACAATCTACTAAAACATCTTCATCAGTAAAATTTAAAGAATCTAAATTATATGATGACATTAAACGTTCTAGATGTAATTCATAATTTATTAAAACTCTTTGAATTCTTTTATTTGGATAATAAATTTTTCCATTATCAGAAATATTTTTTAGGTAATACTTTCCATCAAAATTTATCCTTCCATCATTTTTAAATAAAAGATTTAATAAAAAACAAAATAGTTTACCATTTGTAACTTTGATAACCAGAGATACTAATTTCCCTTTAATAATCAGGTAGAATTTTTTAGGAAATGAAATTTCTACGTTTTCTAAGCCCTTTAACATGAAAGGAGGAATATTTACTAAATATGGAAGTTGAAGTTTCATATGAATCATTTTAAATGACCAAAATTTTATTTAAATGTTTAATGTAAAATATAAAATGTAATTAATCTAGTTAAGAACTAAATGAAAGTATTAATTTTTGGTAGTAATGGACTTGTTGGGTCTTCTGTTAATAAGATTTTAAATTATTCAGATAAGGTAAAGCATGTAATTTCAGCAAAAAGAAATGATGCAGATTTGTTTTCTTTAGATGAAACAAGCGATTTGATAAAAAAATCATCACCAGATGTAATTATTAACGCGGCAGCAAAGGTTGGTGGTATTTATGCCAACAATACAAAACGAACTGAATTTATACTTGAGAATCTTAAAATTAACATGAACATTCTTGAATCATGCATTGATATTCCCACAATAAAAGTAATTAATTTAGGTAGTAGCTGTATTTATCCATTAAATGCTGATAATCCAATCTCCGAAGACAGCTTTATGTCCGGAAAACTGGAACAAACAAACTCACCTTATGCGATAGCGAAAATTGCTGGAATAGAGATAGGGCGGTCATTAAATATTCAACATGGTCATCAAATATTAAATCTTATGCCAACAAATCTCTACGGGCCTAGAGATAATTTTTCAAGAGAAGACAGCCATGTAATTCCTGGATTAATTCGAAGAATGCATGACAGCAAAATTCAAAAAGAGAAAGAATTTAAAATATGGGGATCAGGTAAACCTCTAAGAGAGTTTTTATTTGTTGATGATTTAGCAGAGGCTATAAACTTTTTATTGGATTTAGAAGTTGATTATGACATTTTAAATGTAGGAAGTGGAAAAGAGATTTCAATATACGATCTTGCAGTAAAAATTAAACAAGTAATTGGATATGATGGTCAGCTTATCTTTGATTCTTCTATGCCAGATGGAAATCCAAGAAAACTTATTGATTCAAGCAAGATGAACAAATTAGGTTGGGAAGCTAAGACTGATTTAGATGAAGGTTTAAAAATTACTTATGATTGGTTTTTGGACAATTATTAATTTAGGATTGATCCCAGGTTGGTTCAATCAATCCTTCATCAAGTAAAACCTTTTCTCTCTTTGCCAAATTAATATCACTTTCAACCATGATTTCTACTAATTTATTTAAATCAGTATTTGGAGACCATCCTAGATCTTTTTTAGCTTTTGATGGATCTCCTAGTAAGTAATCTACTTCATTTGGTCGAAAGAACTTTTTTGAAGTTTCTACATGCTCTTCCCAGTTAAGTTCCAGATAATTAAAAGTTTTTTCAACAAATTCCCTAACTGTATGGGTCTCTCCTGTAGCAATGACCCAATCATCTGGTTTTTTATAATTCATCATCAAATACATTGCTTCAACATAATCGCCAGCAAATCCCCAATCTCTACTTGCGTCTAAGTTTCCTAGTATCAATTTTTTTTGAATTCCTAATTTAATTCTTGTTGCTGCTCTGGTAATTTTTCTTGTTACGAATGTTTCACCCCTATGTGGAGACTCATGATTAAAGAGTATTCCATTCACACAAAACAATTCGTACGAATCTCTATATATTTTTGTCATATTATGAGCAAAAACCTTCGAAGCTGCATAAGGACTTTTTGGATCAAAAGGAGAATTCTCATCTAATTTCGTCACTTCTCCTCCACCGTACATTTCTGATGATGATGCCTGATAAAATCTTATTGGTTTTTCAGCATTTCTTATAGCTTCTAGTAATGACAGCGAACCCAATGTCCCAGTTTGTGTTGTGAATATTGGGTTTTTAAATGATACAGAGACATGAGATTGAGCTGCTAAATTATAGACTTCATCTGGAAGAATATTATTTATTAAGGAATTTAATGAGGAGGAGTCTAAAAGATCTGAATAATATAAATTAAGTTGGCCCGAACTTTGATAATTTGCAATCAATGGATCTATTCTTGAAGTGTTTATAGAGGAGGATCTTCTTATTGTTCCATGAACTTCATAACCTTTATTTAAGAGTAAGTCAGCGAGATAGAAGCCATCTTGTCCAGTAATTCCAGTAACAAATGCTTTTTTCATATATTTATATTTTATCCGTAAAGCTCAACAACTTTGACTCTAGTACTATTTTTCAAAAAGTAATATAAGAAAAAATAATAAATGAAGGGAAATTGGACACCCTCAAGGGTAATGTCTAACGATGAAACAATAAATACTGGAACCATATAAGTTAGGATTTGATTATTTTGATTATTATCTTTCCAGAATTTAATTAAGCCGAGATGAAAAATCAAAAATATAAATAGTTGAAATATGCCACCACGTGCAAAAATGTTTACGAAATAATTATGTACGTGTTCATTCATTCCATCTCTCCCTAACCTTCCAGGGGCTGTTGGATCAAGCATCTGTGGAAAAATCTCATTGTATCCATAGCCTGTAAGAACTCTATTCTCATTAAACATATCAAAAACGACATCTTGCCAAATATCTAGACGCCAATTTGTAGTTGGATCAGTAGATTCAAGTCTTCCGTAATGCATATAAAAAGAAAATATTACAGTTACAGTTTCTTTTTCTTGAGCTAATGATGTGATGCTTTCACTAATTGTAGATGGATTGGCCACCTTTATTATTTCCTCAACTGTCGGTCTTGCAAGTTCTACTCTATCAATACGTAAAGTTGAAAAACTAAAGAATACCGAGCTTATTAATATATAAATAAATACTCTTGTTTTATTATTGATAATATATTTTCTAGAATAGAAAATTTCAAATGTCATATAAATTAATACTCCTAAAAAGGAACCTCTACTTGCAAACAAAAGTAATGGTAAGAGCAATCCACTTGTAATAAGAAAAAAGAGAAATCTTCTATTTTGAGATTTTAGAATGTACTTCATAAGAAAATTTACTGACGCATAGCCTATAAATATATCAGAGGCCTTCAAGAATTGAAACTTATCTGAATTCGCTTTAAAAAAGTCAATAAACACATTTGGGTAATTGCCAGATGAAAACAAATAAGTAAAGAAAGGTATGAATATTAATAATATTGATAGCTTTTCAAAGCTTATTTTTGATTGAAAGTTAATAATTATGCCTAAAAATAAAAAAAACGTTGTCCAAATATAAGAACTAGATTTATAACTATATGTGTTTAAGAAGTTCGCATTTGTAAAAAACCCAATAATAAAATAAGACAAAACAATAAGCTTTAAAGAATAAAATTGTATGTCGTTGAAATAAAAATCACTTAAATATTTTTTTGGTAAAACTAAAAAAATAGCACCTATAACTAAACCAACAAAAGTTAATAATTCACCAAGCCTAAATCCAAAAATATAAATCCCTACAAAAGATCTATTAAACAACATGGTAAGAATCAAAAATACAAAAAGTAAAATTTGTAATACTTGTATAAATTTTTCAAAATATTTATTATCAATTAAGTTTTTCATCAATAAAAATAATAATAATTAAAGTTGATTAAATACAGTTGGTTTAAATCTTTTCCATAAAAAATGGATTCTTCTTGAGATAAGATAAATATATTTTTCAAAAATATTAATAAAAGTTTGATTTTTTCTCTCACTTTTTAGGTTATTTCTTTGTGAATGTAATTCAACAAATAAGTTTTCATAGTTCTCACACATAATTTCTGAATTTAAAGGATAATTCAACATTTTATTTTGGAGTTCTTGATAAGAATCAATTATTTCATCCAGCTTTTGTTCAAAATTATCTAAATTAAATTTAATACCAAAACCCTTACAATATTCAGGGATTCCTCCACTATCTATAAATAATATCGGAAGTCCACATTGAGCTGCCTCAATGTGATGGTTGCCTGATGGTTCGTTAATTGAAGCTGTTAAATATATATAATGTTCTTTTATTTTATCAGCTAAAGGTTTGCCTGATAAAGGTTGAATAACTGTAGAATTCATAAATTTAAATTTTTTAGGAAGATTTCCGATATATGTAAAGGAAACCCTTTCTTTGTATTTTTCTTTAGTTATCATTTCATCAAGTTTCTGATAAATTTCAAATCCTTTATTCCAATTTGCTCCCCAATGGTGTGTTGTAATTTTTATTTTTGAAAAACCATCCCAAATATAGCCATCATTTGAATTGAATATTTCATTATTTGCACCACTTAAAATAACTTTTAAATTATTATTTTCTAAACCATTATTGATAAATAAGTTTTTTAACCAAGTACTTACAAAGACTGTGGCATCTGCAACTTTATTTGCTTCAATTAAATATTGATTTACATAATTTGAGTTTTTTCTTTCATCACATTCATTGATTCTGTGAACAACTATCACATCATTTTTAACGAATTGTCTATATTTTAAAATGTCGATGTGTGTAAATGCTGATGATTCTGAAGTTTTTCTTGGTTCAGTTAGAAGAATTAAATCTATATCATTATCTTCTAAGTTTGTTACAACATCATGACCACGATTAATAAGGTAATCTCTTAAGTTAATTGCAAATAGATTTCCTCCTCCCCAAGGTCCATCTTTTATATTTGTTCCTATGCTAATTTTCATGAAGACTTTCAAACATCTGGTGAAATAATTTAAACGTATTATTCATCTCATATTTCATTGAATTTAGATAAGCAAATTCAACATTAGGTTGAGCATTTTTAAAATTTTCCATGTTAAAAACTGACTCCGGGGCTAAAATTTCTGAAGCTACACCCACATCAGTCGATATAATTGGTGTTTTTGTAACTCCACATTCCAATATTGCTTGAGGGCCACCTTCATATCTTGAAGATACAATATAAAGGTTTAGACAATTGTAAAGTTCGTTTAAGGTTGAAAAGTCAGTCATTTCAAAGTATGAAAATTTTATATTTTCTTTTTCAAGCTCATTGATAATATAATTCCTTTTTCTACCAGTTAAAACTATATGAATGTTTTCAATATCCCTACTCAACTCCTTAACAATTTTAATAAATCTATCCGGTCCTTTTGAAAGTTTTGGTAGTTCAACATTTGAACCTTCTGAATCTCTTTGAAAAGATCCTATTAAGAATTCGTTACCATTGAAGTTAAATTTTTTAAATAATTTTTCTTTATCTGCAATTTGAAACCATAAATTAGTGTTTACCCAATAAGGAATACTTGTTATTTTTTTATCTGTTAGTTTTTTAACCTGCTCTTTTGTTTTCAAAGATATAACGTGATATTCATCAACTAACTCATCCCTAATATTAAAATTTCTTGTTTCCTTTTCATCAAATTTTGTCTCATCAATATGATAAATCGAACATATAACCTTTTTTTTTGACAACTGCCTTATTCTGACATTCTTCCAATTCCAGGAAGCGATTAGCCAAATTAAGTTTGATCTATATATATTTTTGGTACTTGTATCTCTGTTAAATTCATACCATTCTTTTCTAGTTCTATCAACAATCCAATTTTCTTTTACGTTATTTAAGTAAATGGTATATTTTTGAGAATTATCCATATTCATTTCAATATGTTAATCATAAATGAAAAAAATTAAGTTTTACAAAAAAATTGTATTTTGACAATTAGTAATATCTATCATGTAGTGTATGAAAAAAAATGTTTTAATTACTGGTATCACAGGTCAGGATGGCACATTTTTAACCAAACAACTTCTAGATACTGATTCTTATAACATTATTGGAACATCTAGAGATAAAAATCATGAAGAATTTTATCAAAGATTAAAATACTTGAAGCTAAACAGTGAAAAACTTATTAACTTAAAGATCACAACTGGTGATCTGTTGAATAAAAAAGACAAAATTGAATCAGAGATTAAAAATGTAAAATTTGATTATGTTTACAACTTAATGGGACCTGGATCGGTTTATGAATCTGTTATTGAACCTTTTAATTCCTCGTATACAATTGTTTCATCCTTCCAAAATTTATTAAATGCATTTCTAGAAACTAAGCAATCTCCAATTTTTTTTCAGACATCAAGTTCTGAGATGTTTGGTTCTATAGACCAAAAACCTCTGGAAGAAAGTACACTTTTTAATCCAGTATCACCGTATGCAAATTCAAAATACTATATTCACAAAATGCTCTCTTTTTATCGGGTAAGATATGATTGGAATTTATCATCTGGAATATTATTTAACCACGAGTCTGAATTTAGGCCGGATGGATATTTAATAATGAAAATAATAAATACAGCAATAAGCATCAAAAATAAAAAACAAAAATTATTAGAAGTTGGTTCATTAGATCTCATAAGAGATTGGGGTTATGCGAAGGATTATACTTTGGCCATGCAAATGATATTAGAAAAAAAACCAGGTGAAGATTTTGTTATTGGTAGTGGAGTTGGAACCTCTATAAAGGAAATAGTTGATTACGTATTTAGTTATTTTAAATTGGACTATAGACAGTTTGTAACTGTAAATACAAAACTATTAAGATCTGGTGAGCCGGATAAAATAGTATCTAATCCAGTAAAAATTTATGAGGAGATTGGATGGAAAGCTACTACTAAACTAGAAGAAATTATTGAAAAGTGTATTTCATACAAAATAAATACTATGGGTTGATCCCCTTTCTTACACAACTAGCATAGTACGCTTGCTCGGACTTAAAAATACTTGAAATATTGTCATTCATATTTAAAAAATAAAGAGTATTATTCATAATGCGAATTTTATTATTTGATATGACTAAGTCTTTCATTAACTTGTAATCTTGTGCATAGACAAATTTTTCATCGTAGCCATTATTGTTAAATAATATTTCCTTCTTTAATAATAATGAACCATGAATAAATGGATTTTTAAATTTTAAAACAAATTCAACTGGTAAAAGCATCGATAATTTAGGAATTACTTTTTTAGTACCTATGATTTGAGCTCTTGTAGTACAACCGTCTAAATTATTATTAGCTATAAAATTAAGTTGTTTTTCAATTCTATCTTTATGACTGTAATCATCTGCATCTTGTCTTGCAATAAAATCTCCGGATGCTTTTTTATAAAGAAAGTTTAAAGATTTGGTTAATCCAATATTTTCTTTATTTCTAAATAAAATTATTTGTGCATTTTTCCGTTCGTAGTCACTACATATTTTATAAGTATCATCAGTAGAACCATCATCCATTAATAAAATCTCAATATTTTTGTATGTTTGATTTAAAAGACTATTTATTGACTTGGATATGGTATTTTGAGAATTATAAGTACTTAAAATAAACGATACTTTCTTCGTAGAATTAAAGCTCATTTAAAATATCCTCAAAATTTGTAATCAGTGAAGTTTCGTCCAGCAATTTATCAATAAATAATTTGGATTCAGCGCCAAAAGTATCTGTATTATCTGATGAGATTAATAGTTTCAATTTTTCATCTAAATCAGAATAATCAAATTGCTTAAACGAGAATTTATAATCCTCTGGAAAAAATTCTCTCAGGCCACCTGTTCGAGGAAAAATAGATGGAACTCCTAAAGATGAGGCCTCACACAATAGTGTAGGTTGACCTTCAAGTAGTTTTGTTGCTGTGACTACACCTTTTGCGTTGCTAATTTGATTTAATACCTCTTGATTTGATATGGAACCAAGAAACTCAACATTTGCATTACCTTGTTCTTTTAATGAATTTATTATTGGTCCAGTTCCAATAATTTTAAGTAGAAAATCTTTTGGTGCTACTTTACAAAAGCTATCTATAAGTTCCTGAAGTCCTTTTTCATTAGATATTCTTCCAGCATATATAAGAAACTTTTTTGGAGTTAGGCCAGTGTTAGATAAGTTAGGATTACTTGAAATAAAATTTCTGAAAACTGTGACTTTATTTTTATTAAATCCAAGATCTTCCATAAATTTTTTGTGGAAATCAGTGAGAACGAGAATTTTGATCTTGTTATTTTTTAAAATTTTATAATATTTTTTACCGTAATAATTTATTAAAAATGATCTGAGGATTGAATCTGAGAAATATTTATTAAAAAATCCAAGAGATTTTGAGTCAAGGCCGCAAGCCTCACAATATCCATGACTAAATATATGATTTTTTGTTAAGTATGACTTTGTACAAAAATATCTAAAATTATGAATTTTTAATATTGTTTTAATTTTTTTATCCTCTAATAACTTAAATATTCCTAGTGAGACCTTAAACCATGTATTGTGAATATAAACATAATCTGGATTGAAAGTAGATAATTCATTTTTGACTAAGCTAATGCTTTTTAAATTTTTATTTAAAATAAACCAAAGAGCTTGTAAGATATAATTTTTAATACCGTTATCAAATTTAATTACTTTAATTTCATAACTTTTTTTTAATAGTTCTATTTCATTTTCTACAGCTATATCTTCTCCACCGGTTACACGGTATGTATTATGTATGATTAATATTTTCTTCATTTATATTTAGAATCTTTACATATAGAATAATATTATCTTGATAAATATTGCCCTATTTTTTACATATGATGTATCTTTAAGAGATTGGCAAAGATTAGGGCTTTTAGATAGAGAGCTTGAACTTTATAATTCAATTACAAAAAATACAGATATTAAATTTACATTTGTCACCTATGGCAACGATGATGATAAAAATATACTCACAGAAAATAAAAATATTAAAATTATAGCTTTAGGTAATTATCTAAATTCTAAAAATAAATATTTTAAATTAATCTTGTCTTTTTTAATACCGTTTAAATTAAAGAAAGAACTAAAAAATATTGATATTTTGAAAACTAATCAGCTTATGGGAAGTTGGATCCCAATAGTTTTAAAATACATAATTAAAAAGCCTTTAATCGTACGAACTGGTTATGATGCACTAGATTTTGCAATTAAAGATAAGAAATCAAAATTAAAAATAATACTTTATTACTTATTGACCCTCGTAGCACTCAAATGCTCAAATATGTATTTTGTTACATCAAGAACAGATATTGAAAATATAAAAAAAAGATTCAAATTTTTGAAAGTTAAAAATATTTACCATAGGCCGAATTGGGTTAAGATTACTAACTCAAAAAAGAAAATTACAGAAAGAAATAAAGAAACCTTACTTGCTGTAGGAAGATTAGAAACTCAAAAAAACTACATTAATCTAATATCGAATTTATCAGATTCAGAACTAGAAATTGATATATTTGGTACGGGCAGTCTTAAAAAAGAAGTAAAAAATTTTGCAAATAAAAACAATTTAAAATTAAATCTTAATGAAAATATAAACCATTCAAAATTGATGGATTTATATGAAGACTATATGTTTTTTATCATGTACTCAAAATATGAAGGTCACCCTAAAACACTAATTGAAGCAATGTCAAAAGGATGTATACCTATTATTTTAAAAAATGAAAATATTACTGAAATAATTGATCACAATAACAATGGAATATTGTTAGATAGTGAAAAAGATTCTATTGAAGAATGGATCATTCATTTAATTGATAATGAGAAAGAAATAGAAAGATTGTCATTTAATGCTGTCAAGTTTGTAGAAAAACACTACTCATTAAGTAATTCTGTAATTACCGAGAATAATGATTATGAAAGTTTGGTAAATAAAAATAAATGAAAATTTAAAAGTATTTAGTTATTATCATATATACGAATTGGGGGCGTGGTAAAGTCTGGAGTTTACGCCTGCCTGTCACGCAGGAGGTCGCGGGTTCGAATCCCGTCGTCCCCGCAAAACAAAATAGGCCAGATAGCTCAGTCGGTAGAGCACTTGTCTGAAAAACAAGGGGTCGGCAGTTCGATTCTGCCTCTGGCCACTGGGTTT
>MDTB01029477.1_pt1 | contig 12052 bp, 12 predicted proteins | sample 811161 | NCBI WGS metagenome assembly MDTB01 (sample SAMN05326650, study PRJNA326480) | marine metagenome | isolation source: seawater | place: Mediterranean Sea | collected 2009 | reverse complement strand
TTAAATAAATTTGCTTTATCAGTCTTTTCCCAAGTAAATTCACCTTTATTTGTCGATTTTCTACCAAAATGCCCATAGGCTGAGGTAATTTCATATATTGGATTATTTAATTTTAACATTTCTCTAATTCCTCTTGGTGATAAATCAAAGTTTTGATCAATAATTTTTTTTACATTATCAATTTTATTTTCATCACCTTCAGCGAGTTTTATAAAAATAGAAAGAGGTTTAGATACTCCAATAGCATAAGCTAATTGAATTAAACACTTTTTAGAAACACCCGAGGAAACAATATTTTTTGCTAAGTATCTTGCAGCATAAGCAGCTGATCTGTCTACTTTCGTAGGATCTTTTCCTGAAAAAGCTCCTCCACCGTGGGGTGCAGCCCCCCCATAAGTATCAACTATAATTTTTCTTCCTGTTAAACCAGCATCACCATCTGGACCGCCAATTATAAATTGACCAGTAGGATTTATATAAATTTCACTGGGAACCAAGTCTTGAACGTAGTTGTCTGGGATAGACTTTTTAATATATGGAAGAACTAAATCTTTAACTTTTTCTTGATTTAGATCTTTTGAATGCTGTGTAGAAATTACTATAGAAGTAACTTTTACAGGCAAATTGTTTTCATATAACATAGTAATCTGGCTTTTAGAGTCTGGTTCAATTCCTTTTAAAATTCCTTTTTTTCGATCTTCAGCCATTAATCTTAAAATTTTATGTGAAAAATGAATTGGCGCTGGCATTAGTTCTTCCGTCTCAGTGCACGCATAACCAAACATAATTCCTTGGTCTCCTGCTCCTTCGTCTTTGTTATCTTTTGAGTCTACGCCCATGGCTATATCCGATGATTGTTCGTGCAAATAGGTTTCTATATTTGCTGATTTCCAACTAAATCCTTTTTGGTCATAACCAATATCTTTTATACAATCGCGAACTTTATTTATAATTTCCTCTTTTTCTATCTTGGGTCCACGTGTCTCACCAGCCAATACTACTTTATTTGTAGTTGTTAAAGTCTCACATGCTACACGAGAGAATGGATCACGAGATAAATATGAATCGACAACCATATCTGAAATTCTATCGCAGACTTTATCAGGGTGACCTTCTGATACAGACTCACTTGTAAATAAGTACTTATTACTTGCCATTAGTTTTACTTTTAAAAATTAAAAAGATTAATAGATATGTAAATAAAAGAATAAAAAATATCAAATCATTTTTGTTTTTATTTTCAGATTCTATTAAGGGTATATTCATCTCAATACTGCCAGTTTCATTAATATTTAATTTTTTAGTAATTTGCCCTTTGTTATTAATTATAGCACTTATTCCTTTGTTTGCTGATCTTATCAAAAAAGAATTTGCCTCTATAGATCTAAAAATTGCTTTTGCGAAATGCTGATGAGGACCAATAGTGTTTCCAAACCAACCGTCCTCTGAAATATTTACTATAAGGTTCGTCTTTCTGTTTGATTTTTGAGAAATTTCTGGAAAAATAATTTCGTAACAAATTAAAGGTAAAATATTCAAAGTTCCAATTTCAATATTTTTTTGAATTTTTCCTTTTAAAAAAGATCCATGACCCTGAGTTATCTTTTTTAAACCAAATTTATTTAGAATATTTTCAAAAGGTAGAAACTCGCCGAATGGTACTAATTTTTTTTTATCATATTGATGTAATACCTCTAAATTATTATTTACAATAACTAGACTATTAAAATAATTTTTTGAGTTTTTATCTATTCTGTTAATGCCAAATAAAATTAAATGGTTTTTTCCAAATTTATCACTAATTAGATTTTGGAAATTTGAAATTTCTTCCAAATGATAGCCAGTGAAAACACCCTCTGGCCAAATAAATAATGTATCTTTTTTTAAATCTGGATTACTATATTTAATTAATTTTTTTAACTTTTTTTCTATATCATCGATAGATAAATCGTATTTTAAATCAAAGTTAGGGGAAATAATTTTAACATAAGTTTTCTTATTATTTTCAAGATAATTTATTAAACCTTTATTCTTATTAATTGAATAAGTACCATATATATAAATTAAAAAAATTGATAAAAACATAAAACTCATAATAAAAATTTTTTTAACTAAAGTGGTTTTAAAAAAAATAGCAGCAGGTAATGTAAAAATAGTAATTACTAAAAGATTAAATGCAAATAAACCCAAAAAATTAAGAACTTGCAAAACTTCGGTAAGCCAGGACCAGCTGTAGGCCCAAAGGTTCCAAGGAAAACCAGTTAATATTTTACCCCTGATATAATCAGATAAAGCAAAAGATCCTGAAAATAATAAAAGCGAAGACAAATTGTAGGATAGAAACTGGCCTACTACTAAAGTTGTTAAACCTACAAAAAGACCTAAAAAAAGAGGTATTAAAATTACTGCAAATGGAATTAAATATTTAAAACTATCATCGAACGTTAATGAATAGGATATCCAAAATATACCACTAAGATAAAAACCAAATCCAAAAATATATCCAATTATAAATAAATTTTTTTTAAAAGGTTTTTTTCTATACACACTCTTAGATTTTTTTTTTACATAAACGATTAGAAAAAAAAAAATTGGTAATAATAAAAAATTAATAAATGAAAAATTAAATGGTTGAAAAGAAAATACAGTTAAAGATCCTAAAAAAAAAGGCAATAGGTATAATACTATAGTTCTATTATTTAAAATATTATCTAACATTCAGTTGATATATTTTAGATATCTTTTTTCTATTTTACTCATATTATAAAATTCTTGATCTTTTTTATGTTGGTGTCCGAATAAATGAAGTAATCCATGAATCCAAAGTTTATTAAGTTCATCTTTAAATCTATCTTTATGTTGTCTGTTTTTAATTTTATACAGATTTATAATAATATCTCCAATATAAACCTCTTTGTTTTTTTTGATTATTTTGATGAGCTGTTTTTTTTCATAAAATGGAAAAGATAGCACATCTGTAGATTTATTTTTTTTTCTAAATTTTTTATTTAATTTTTTAATTTCAGATGACCCAGAAAGAAGAAGTGAACAAATAAAAGTGTTTTTCTTATATAATTTATTTTTTTTATTAAGTAATTGTATTTTTTTATCAATAAAACTATGTGGATCTTTTAAATATTTCTTCCAAATAATATTCTTCAAAATAACATTAATCTTTATCATTAATGTTTTTTTTTTGGTATGCTCGGATGATTTTTGAAACTAATGGATGTCTTATAACATCAGTATGATCGAATTCTATAATTTTAATCTCGCTTAAACCACTAAGTATATCTCTTGATTTAATTAATCCAGATTGAGATTTGTTAATTAAATCGATTTGAGAAGGATCCCCATTAACTACCAATTTTGAATTTTCTCCAATCCTTGTTAGGAACATTTTAATTTGGGTTTCTGTTGCATTTTGAGCTTCATCTAATATAGCAAAACAGTTTTTCAATGTTCTACCTCTCATAAATGCTAAAGGAGCAATTTCAATTTCACCACTTTCAATTTTCTTATCTATTTTATCAGCACCAAATAATTCATATAATGCATCATAGAGTGGCCTCAAGTAAGGATCTACTTTCTCTTTCATGTCGCCAGGTAAAAAACCTAATTTTTCCCCTGCCTCTACCGCAGGCCTTGATAAAATTACTCTTTCTATTTTTTTTTCTATTAATAAAGTGACAGCAACCGAAACTGCCAAAAAACTTTTTCCTGTTCCAGCTGGACCTAGCGACATGACAATATCATTTTCCTTAAGAGCCTTAATATAATCAGATTGTTTATCAGATCTAGCAATTACAGATTTTCTAGGTGTTTTTATTAATTGCGTAAATGACTTTATGTTTGACTCTTTAGATTTCATAATCTTTTTAACAGATAGTATTATATCTTCTTTTTCAATAACTTTAGTTAAAAAATATTTATCAACCAAAAATTTAATTGCTTGAGTGAATTCCTCTAAATTTATTGCCTTTCCCTTGCATGTAATTGAGTTACCTCTAAAAAAAAATTTTTGTACTTGTTATTTTTTCAAGTTCTTTTAAATTTTTATTAAATTCACCAACTATTGCCATCAATGTCGGATTGTGATCTATCTGGACATTAATAGTTTCTGTGTCTATTTTTTTGAAAATTAAATTATGCTCTAAGCTACTAATTTCTGACATTTTCTTTAAGCTGCGTAATCCTTTTTTTGATTTTCCGTGTAAATCTCACCAAATAGAGTATTTTGGTTACATTCTTTTATTATTACGTTTTTAATTTCTCCAGTCAAATCCTCATCACTACTAACAATTACTGAGTTAAAATATTCATCCCTTCCAAAAAACTTATTTTCATTATTAACTTTATTCTCAAAAAGAACTTTAGATATATTATCTATAAGACTGTTTCTATAATTTCTCTTAATCATATTTGCTTTTTCTTGAAAAATAATTAATCTTTCTTTGGCTATGTTATTATCTATTTTATCAAATTTTGCTGCTGGTGTGCCCGGTCTTGAACTATATATAAAAGAGAAAGAATTTATGAATTGTACCTTCTTGAGTAATGATAAAGTTTTTTCAAAATCGTCTTTTGTCTCACCAGGGTAAGCAATTATAAAATCACTTGAAAACCTAATAGATTGATTTTTTTCTTTAAGTTTTTTGATCAATTTCATGTACTCTTTTATTGAATGTTTTCTATTCATTTTTTTTAGAATTTTAGATGACCCGCTCTGAACTGGAAGATGTAATAAAGGCATTAATTTTTTACATTTACCATGTACTTCAATTAACTCATCTGTAAAATCAATAGGATGAGAAGTTGTATATCTTATTCTTTTAAGATCATTTATCTCATTTAAAGAATAAATTAGATCAGCAAGATTATTATTTTTAAAATTATAAGCGTTTACATTTTGCCCTAGTAAAATAATTTCTTTAGAGCCATTTTTGACAAGTTGTCTTGCTTCAGTCATTATTTCCTCTAAAGATCTGGAGTGTTCCGGTCCCCGAGTGTATGGAACGACGCAAAATTTACAAAATTTATCACAACCTTCTTGTATCGTTAAAAAAGTAGAAATGTCACTATTAGAATTCTTAATTAAATTTAAATGATCGAATTTTTCAATTACCTCGAAATCTGTTGAATTAATCTTAGATTCTTTATCCTCTAAAGACAAAATTATTTTATTTATTTCATGATAAGACTGAGGTCCAATTACCGCATCAATATAATTTTCTTTTTGCAACAAAACATCTCCTTCTGCTTGAGCAACACATCCTGTAATTAAAATTATTGGTTTTTTTTTGTTCCTAAATATTTTTTTTACTCTTCCAACCTCATGATAAACTTTATCAGTTGCTTTTTCTCTTATATGACAAGTATTAAGTAAAAAACAATCAGCTTCATCAATTTTTGATGTTGTTATGTAATTAATTTTTTTTGTAGAGTCTAAAATACGGTTACTATCGTATTCATTCATTTGGCAACCTAGTGTTTTGATAAAGATTTTTTTGAACAAGCTATTTTTTTATTTTTGAACCATACAATTCAAGTTTATGGTCGATTAGTTTATATCCTAATTTTTTTGCAACTTCATATTGTAATTTTTCTATGTCTTTGTCTACAAACTCAACAATTTCACCGCTATTAACATCGATTAGATGGTCATGATGTTCATCGGGTGACTGTTCGTATCTTGCTTTGCCTCCTTTGAAATCATGCTTTTCTACTATTCCGGACTCTTCAAACAATTTTACAGTTCTGTAAACAGTGGCAATGCTTATTTTGTTATCTATTTCACTTACTCTTTTATGTAACTCATCCACGTCAGGATGGTCTTTAGCTCCGTATTTTTCTTTAGAGTCAGACATAACTTGAGCTATAATCTTTCTTTGATCAGTTAACCTAACTCCCTTGTCTTTACATTTTTTTTCTATTGCGTTCATAAAGTAACAATCTAACTTATATATAGTGGTTTAATCAATTTGTTTTCTATTAGATTTTTTTTAATTAAAAATTCAATATTTTCAAGGTTAAAATCAGGTAAATCCTTATCCTTGAATCCATATAAATTTACTTTTTTTGATATTTTAATTCCTTTTGCCACAGCCAAAGCCGTTCTTATGGTTGAAAAACTACCAGGTCCATTGTTTACAATTACAGTAAAGTTTTCATTGATAATTACTTTGTGCTTATTGATAAAATTTAATATGGTTGATGCCAGAATCTCATTATTGTGAATTTTGTCTTGAAAAACGTGAATGAAAAAATTATTTTTAGTTTTTAAACCAATTTTGTCATTTTTGCCTGTGCAATTAATTATTAAAAAATCGTTAATCATTTTTTTCTCTGTAGCATATTTAATTTCATTTCAACAGATTAAAAGTTTTGCAAATACAAATGAGATTGTAGTAGATGACTATGGAGTTATATCTATTATGTATCATAGATTCGATGAAAAAAAATATCCCTCAACTAATATACAAGTAGACATATTTAAGAAACAACTTGAAATTATTCAAAATCAAGAAATAGTTTTTATTCAGCCATCAGAATTAAAAGAGCAATTGTCATCGAATAAAAATCAAAGAAAAATTTTATTAACAATAGACGATGGGCTTTTATCATTTTATAATAATGCATGGCCAATTTTAAAATCTAAAAAAATTCCTTTTATTATCTTTATAAATACGAGGGAAGTCGGTAGTTATAATTATATGAATTGGGCACAAATCAAAGAATTGGCCTCTACAGATTTTGTAGAAATAGGTAATCATAGTCATTCTCACGAATATCTTGTTGATGAAAAATCCTCTGTTATACGAACAGATATAGAAACGTCTATAAAAATTTTTAAGGAAAAATTAGGCAAAAATTCAAAATTTTTTTCATATCCCTTTGGAGAATATAGTTTGGAGTTCAAGAATATTATTAAAGAATTTGGATTTGAATATGCTTTCGGACAGCATTCTGGTGTGATTGATGAGACAAAAAATTTTTATGAATTACCACGTTTTCCTATTAATGAAAAATACGGAAAAATAGATAGATTTAAAACTTTGGTAAAAACTTTACCTTTCAAATTTAAAAAAATAACACCAGATGAAAAATATTTAAGCAACAAAGAAAATCCACCTAAAGTTCAAATTGAATTTTATGATAATATTAAATATTTAGATCGTATAAATTGTTTTTCAAATGAGGGTAATACTTGGAGAGCTTCAAAAATAAATTTTATTAAAGATAATATTCTGGATATTGAAATATCTGAAAAATTTATAAGTGAAAGAGGTAGAGTTAATTGTTCGTTAAATGCAGGAAACGGATTTTGGAGATGGCTTGGTATTCAATTTGTAATTGCTGATAAATAAATACTATAAATTTAATTCTTTCCTTTTAACTGAGTTAGCTAATTTAACTGGTTCAAAATCCATCAATCTATTTTGTATAATTATTTTCGCTAAAATCTTAATATATTCACTACCAGTTTGAGCATAATTACTTAATGTTTTAGATAATTCTAAACCGTTTATTTTTTTATTCTTTTCTCTTAAATTTTTTCTTTTTTCTCTAAATTTTACGTAACTTTTATGAGTATTTAAATTATTTTGATATGCTTTTACTGAAGCTCTTAGAATTGGAAATTTTAAAATTTTATGATTTTTTGATTTATCTTTTAGCAAAGGCTCTATTCCTTTACCATTCCAAGTCCATTGACCAAAAATCGCATTTCCCTCTAAAGCAAATCGAGATGTGCCCCATCCACTTTCTTTAGCAGCTTGTGCTAGAGCTATAGATACAGGAATTATATCCATTCTAGTATTCAATTCTTTTACATCCCCTCCCTTAACTTTGTACTCCAAAAATTTTTGTCTTAGCCATTGTTTTTCATTATCTGTTGTGAATTTTTTAGAAATAATTTTTTTTAATTTATATTTATCATCTAGGATTTTTTCATTTTCGGCTACTATTAGTGGCAAGACTATTTTTATGAATGTCTCTTTTTTTAATTTAACACTTTGAATTTCATCTAAATCTTTAGGAAATTGAGTAAAATAAATAGGTTTAACAACTTTTTCATATCTTACTTTATTTAAATTATAATCTACATCTTTAAATAAATTTAATACTGTTTCAGTCTTTAAATTTAAATCTGGTAGAATTATTTCAGCAACTTTTTCTTTTTGCTTTTGTGCTTTGTTTTGTTTTTGTGCTTGAGGTTCTTGTTTTTTTATTTCTTTTTTGGCCTGTAATTCTTTTTTTTGAGCATTTTCATTTTTTTTTATTTCGGGTTTATTTATTTCAGGTTTTTTAATTAATTTTTCGTCTTTAACTAAATTATTCTCATTCGAAGTTTTAATTTTATCGAATGTATCAAAGCTTGAAAATATAACCGTACCCAATCCTATTGTAATAAAAAAAACTATTATCGCTTTACCAGCTTTATTTTTATTAAAATTTTGACTATAAATTCCATTGAAAAGTTCTGTAAAAAAATTTGCAAAAAAATTATAATAAGTTTTTCCTAATTTAGGAATTATATTTAAAAATTCTATTCCAACAATTCCAGCTTTTTTCCATGTACCGTATAAAACATTATTAAATTTTCTATAGCTGTCTTCTTTAAAGTAATCCATTCTTCTAGTTAATCTACTCATTGATTTAGAACTATCATCTTTTAAATCTACAATTTGTTTTGAAAATTTGCCTAAGGGTTTGGTGAAATTTTCTTTAAAAAAACTTGTTTTGTAATCTTTAGGTATAATAATTTTATTTTTTCTTAAAATGAGCTCTAGTTGACCTGAGGTTAAATTTTTTCTTCTTTTAACATAATCTTTTATCTCTTTAACATCATATATGTCTGCTAATTCAATAAGCTTTTCTCTATAATTCAATTTCTTTTTCATATTAGTTTGCCTCTACTGAGTTTACTTCTTTGACATAATGCTTTAATAAATTTTGAACACCTTGTTTTAAAGTCATTACAGAACTAGGACAACCAGAACAACTTCCTTGAAGCTCTACTTTTACTACGCCTTTCTCAAAAGATTTAAATTTTATATCCCCACCATCTCTTGCAACTGCCGGCCTAATTTTTGTGTCTAGCACATCGATAATTTTTTTAATTGTATCATCATCCTCCGTTTCTGTATTAATTTTTTTTGACTTAATTTCCAAAATTGGACCTTTATTTTTTTCAAAGAAATCATTTATATGGGATATAATTAAAGGCTTTAACTTATCCCAAGAAGCTTCTTTTGATTTGTTTACTGATAAAAAATTTTTTGATAATAAAACTAATTCCACACCTTCGTAGCTTAAAAGATCCTTGATAAATTGATTTTTAATATCTTTAATATCATTTTTTTGAAACTCCTCGGTACCAATTGCTGAAATAGTATTTTCAGACAAGAACTTTAATGACTCAGGATTAGGTGTAGTTTCAACATGTATCATAAAAATTTTATATTATATCAATCCAACTTTTTCACGTATTTTTTTAAGGTTTTCCTCAGATTTAATATTAGCCTTTTCACTGCCTTTTCTCAATGTATCAAGCAAAAATGTCTCATCTTTCATCAATTTAGAAATTTCTTTGCCTACTGGACATATTTTATCTACTAAAATTTCAGCTAATTTAGATTTTATGTGTGAGTACTCTTTGCCGCCCATTTCTTTTAAAGTTTTTTCAATATTTAATTTTGTTATTTCAGAATAAATATTTAAAAGATTAAGCGCTTCAGGTTTCTTTTTTAGGGAGTCCATATCAACTGGTATCGGCTCTGAGTCAGATTTTGCTTTTTTAATTTTTTTAACTATTTCATCTGCACTATCCTTTAGATTTATTCTAGAATATTCCGATTCTTCAGATTTACTCATTTTTTTAGTGCCGTCTCTAAGACTCATTACTTTTGAAATTTTTTTTGATATCAAGGGTTCAGGCAAAGGAAAAAAGTTGTTGCATTTGAAATCTTTATTAAATTTTTTAGCAATATCTCTAGACAATTCTAGATGTTGTTTTTGATCAGCCCCTACAGGAACATGTGTTGCTTTATATAACAAAATATCCGCAGCCATTAAATTTGGATAAATGTAAAGTCCGACACTCACTTTTTCTCTGTTAGAACCTGCTTTATCCTTAAATTGAGTCATACGATTAAGCCAACCAATTCTTGATACGCAATTTAAAATCCAGGCAAGTTCAGAATGGCCTGAGACTGAAGATTGGTTAAAAATTATACTTTTATTTGGATCAAGACCTGCTGCTAAGAAACCAGCAGTAGTTTCTAAAATATTTTGTTTCAACATTTTTGGGTTCTGAAAAGTAGTTATAGCGTGTAAATCAACTACACAATAAATACACTCCATTTCTTTTTGCAGGGAGACAAAACTTTTTAAAGCGCCAAGGTAATTACCTAAATGAAGATTACCAGTTGGTTGTACACCAGAAAATACTAGTTTTTTATTAGTCATTAAATTTAAAATTTCTTTTTTTTAAAACACCAATTAAGTAACACGATATCAAATAAATACTTGCAACAAAACAAACAATTAACATTAAATAAACTGCTTTATATTTGTAATAATAGTCTAAATTGTCTGTATATAAATTTAAAGTAAAAATAAGAACAAAAGACATTAAGACAGTATTAAGGACTATTTTAAAAATATTTTTTGATAAGTAATGTTCTAACAATAAAAATTTTTTTCTTTTAAGTATTACTGAGTAAATTAAAACTCCAATCCATGTTGAAATTGAAGTGGCTATAGGGATAATAATGAAACCAATTTTTTTAAAAAAAAATATACTTATAAAAATATTCAATAAAACAACTAAAAATGAAATATAAAATGGAGTTTTTGTATCGTTTCTTGCAAAAAAGAAATTAGACAAAATTTTTATTAAAGCAAACGCAGGAACACCATAACCAAAATATTTTAATGCAGCTGCTGTCATCATAACGTTCTCTTCATTAAAAGATCCGTATCCAAACAAAGCGCTAACTATTTCTTCAGAAGCTAAGATTAAACCTAAACTTGCTGGTATAGAAAGTAATAGTGACAGTTCAATGGACTTGCTCTGAATATTAAAAATCTTTAAATTATTTTTTTCGTTAAAGGCTTTTGACAAAACTGGTAAAGAAACCGTTCCAACTGCAATTCCGGCTAACGCCAAATTTATTTGATAGATACGGTCTGCGTAATAAAGATATGAAACTGCACTTGCTTCAAAAGAAGCTATAATTGTACCAACTAAAATATTTATTTGGGTTACTCCTGAAGAAAAAATACTTGGTAAAAGTTTTTTAAAAAAAAATTTTACTTTATTATTCAATTTTATTTTAAAATTTATTGATGGTTTATAAAATGTTCTAGTAAAAAATATCAAAAAAAACAATTGTAATATGCCAGCAAAAGTAACACCATAAGATAATTGTTTAGCAAAACTTAAACCTAAAAAATAAGAAGATAACAAACTAAAAATCATTATAATATTCAATATTATTGGTGCTGCTGCAGCAGCTGCGAATTTATTATTTGAATTTAATATACCGGAAAAAAGGGATGATAAACTTACAAATAGTAAAAAGGGAAATGTAATTCTAGTAAATTCTACAGCTAAATTAAATTTTTGACTATCGTCTATAAATCCTGGTGCTATTAGATAAACTAGATATGGTGTAAATATTTCTACGAGTATAATTATGAACAAAAGTATTAAAATTAAAAAATTAAGAACTTCATCTGCAAACTTTTTTCCTTCATCCTTGCTTTCATTTTTTATAGAAACATAGCTAGGAATAAATGCAGCGTTAAAAGTTCCCTCTGCAAATAATCGTCTAAAAGTATTAGGTAGTCTAAAAGCAACAAAAAAAGCATCTGCAAAAATTGAAGCACCTAAAAATATTGCAATTAATATATCTCTGAGATAACCTAAAATTCTACTTAATAAAGTAAAAAAACTAAAAATATATGTTGATGACAATAAGTTCATATAAGTTCTAAATTAAGCCACAAATAATAAATAAATAATGCTTTAATACAAATTATATTA
>MDTB01225095.1_pt1 | contig 12053 bp, 9 predicted proteins | sample 811161 | NCBI WGS metagenome assembly MDTB01 (sample SAMN05326650, study PRJNA326480) | marine metagenome | isolation source: seawater | place: Mediterranean Sea | collected 2009 | reverse complement strand
ATAAAACAGAAAGAATTATAAAACGAAAATCGGCATTTTTAATGTATTGGAAGATTTGCTTTTTATCTTCTAATGAAGTTGAACGTGCCATTAAATAAATAAAGAAAAATCCAATTGTTAAAGGAATTATTACTTTAAGGGAAGGTTTTAATTTTTTCAAGGTCTTATTCGAGTTGGTTAGTCAATTCGTTTGGAAAAATGATTGTGGGGTTAAATGATTTTGCACTTTTTTCTTCTATCTGACCATAGCTAATGACTATTATAACATCTCCTTTTTGAACTTTTCGTGCAGCAGGACCATTAATAGAAACTTCTCCACCGCCCTCTGAGCCCTCTATAACGTATGTTTCTAACCTTTCTCCATTATTTATATTTAAAATTTGGACTTTTTCACCTACAACGAGATTTGAAGCATTAATTAATTTTTTATCCAGTGTAATACTTCCAATGTAATTGAGGTCAGCATCGGTTACAGTAATTCGGTGAATTTTTGATTTAAGGACTTCAATTAGCATTGTTCAAAGTTATTTTTTTCTATTCAATTCGATTGTATCAATAAGCCTGGTTTTTCCTGCAAAAACAGCTACAAAAAAACGATACTTTTTATTAAACTCTAATTTTGAAACTGGAATCAAATCATTGATTGAAGCAACAAAAAAGTATTCTACCTTTAGGCAATGTTGTTCGACTTGTTTTTTAAAAAAAATACTCATTTGAGACACTTCACATTTGAGATATTTTTCATTCAAAGTTTTAAGAGTAGCATAAATTAAAGGAACAGCTTTTCTTTGCTCAGGACTGAGAAGCGAGTTTCTTGAACTCATTGCAAGTCCATCTTTCTCTCGGACTATTGGACAGCCAACAATAGTAATATTCAATTTTTTTTGAGCGTTTAGATTTTTAATCATTTGTAACTGCTGGAAATCTTTCTCCCCAAAATATGCAGTTTTAGGATTAATATTTTTAAAAAGGGCTTCTACCACAGTAGCTACTCCATCAAAATGACCTGGTCTGAATTGTCCCTCCATATGAGTTGTAATTGACCCAAAATTGTATGATTTGCTTTTAATTTTTCCTGGATATAAGTCTTTATGATCAGGAGTGTAAAAAATAATTTGATCAGAAAAAGAATCCAATAAAATCATGTCTCCATCAGGGTTTGAAGGATAGCTTTCTAAATCTATTTTATGATTAAATTGTGTTGGATTAACATAAATACTTATAACTACATAATCATTTTCTTCACATGCTTTTTTAACTAAAGACAGATGACCATAGTGTAATGCACCCATTGTTGGTACAAGTCCAATACTTTTAGATCTTGATTTTAAGTATGCCCTAATTTCTTTGGAGGCTTTAAACGTCAACATTTAGGATATTATTAACGCTGCTAAAGTAGTTAGTTTTTAATTATATGTCTATTAATTTTGTATTTTTGCAGGACTTTTTCTCATGGAAAATTAGTTTATGAAAGACAAAAAAATATTAATTATTTCCTCAGAGGTGGTCCCCTACCTGCCTCAAACAGAACAAGCAATAAATTCATTTCAAATTCCAAAGGTAATTAATGAGTATGGTGGTCAAACACGAATATTTATGCCTCGATATGGTTTAATAAATGAAAGGAGACACCAATTACATGAGGTAATTCGCCTTTCTGGAAAGAATTTAGTAATTAATGACATGGATATGCCACTAATTATTAAAGTTGCATCAATTCCCAAAGAGAGAATGCAAGTCTATTTCATTGATAATGAGGAGTATTTTAAGCGAAGAGCAATTCTCCATGACGAAAAAGGGGTTATTTTTAAAGACAATGACGAACGAATGATATTTTTTACTAAAGGGGTTATAGAAACTGTTAAAAAATTAAATTGGTCTCCCGATGTAATTCATCTCCATGGATGGTTTACAGCTTTATTTCCACTTTACCTGAAGACTTATTTCGCAGACGAACCCTTGTTTTTAGAAAGTAAGATTATTAGTTCATTTTATGAACCAGACTTCGAAGGTAATATGTCAAAAAAGTTTTATGAAAAGGTAGCTTTTGATAAAATCAATAATGAACTAATTGAAGATTTAAAAAAACCAAATTTTGATGGGCTTTCTAGACTGGCCATTAAAAATTCAGATGGACTTATCATGGCCTCAGAAAATCTACCTGAGTCAATTGCCGGTGAAATAAAAGAATGCGGTAAACCGCATTTAGATTTTTCACAATCCAAGGATGAGAAAACATATATTGAATTTTATAATAATAAACTTTAATAGCAAAACTCTTGAAACTGCTTTCTCTCCATTTTTTTGTAAGAATCCTTACACTGTTGCTATTTATTTCTTGTAATCAAGATTTTTATCCTGTTGGAGAGGTACTTTTATCAGATCTTACTTTGGAAACAAATTCAAGATCAGTTCCTGCTTTTACTTTTCAAGAGAGTATTCAGGAAGTTGAATCCAATAGGCAACCTCTAGCTCAGTTGGGCTCTATAAATCATCCCATTTTTGGTAGAGCTGAGGCAAGTTTTATTACTCAGCTCAATTTAGGTTCTGATCCTATTTTTGGTCAATTTAGGCAGCAATTTGAGGATCAAGAAGACCAAACAGACGTTAATCTAATACAAGAAAATGAAACAGTCAAAAGTGTTTATCTAGAAATACCTTTTTTTTCTAACACAAACGATTCAGATAATGATGGAGTAATTGACTCTCTTGATGCTGATCCTGATGACCCTGATAGTAATTCAGACGATGACGAACTAACAGATATCGAAGAGTTTAGGTTAAGTTTAAATCCTTTAAGTTCTGATAGTGATGGAGATGGAATTTTAGATCATGATGATGAGGATAATGGCACATATCAGGCTGAGAATCGGGTCTATGAAATCGATTCTATTTATGGTAATAGAGACGCTAATTTTGATTTACAGGTCTTTGAATTGACATATTACCTTGGCAATCTTGACCCTAAAACAAACTTTGAATCAGCTCAAATCTACTATTCAAACCGAGATTATTTTGATGAAGGGTATGTTGGATCGACTCTTTTTAATCAAAATATTTCATTAAACTTTGAAGAAATTCGTATTAATTTCGCTGAAGACGATCCTGAAACATCAGATGTTGACGAAACTACTCTTGTTGAAACAAGATTGTCTCCTCGTCTAAACATCCCGCTAGACCCAAATTTTTTTCAAAAAAGATTTATCGATTTAGAAGGGACTGATGACTTATCAGGAAGCGATGCTTTCAATCAAGTTATGCGAGGTTTAATAATAAAGGCGGATAATTTTTCAGATGACTTGTATATGCTTCTCGACATTCAGAATGCAGAGATAAAAGTTTTGTATGAATTCGATGATTACGATACAAACGGAACTGTAGACGACTTATCAGATGATGAGATAAATAAGGTTGAAACAGAATTTTCAATAAGTCTAGGGGGAACTCAAATAAATACATTAAAAAACTTGGCTTTTGAATCAGCTGTTGAACAACGTATTCTATTATCAGATAATAATAAGCCGACTGACAAGCTGTTTGTACAGAGTAGCCACCTTCATGGAAAAATTAGATTATTTTCTGATATAAATCCTGATTCTAATTCACTTTTGGAAGACCTAAGAACAGAAAGTTTTTTGATTAATGAGGCAAACCTTATATTTTATATTGATCCAGAAATGAATAAATTAGAATCACTTATTGCGAAGCGACTTTATTTGTTTAATTATAATTCTGGGGCACCACTATCTGATTACATCATAGATGCGTCCGTATCTAATTTTGGAGCTAATTCCAATAAACAAAATTTTGGGGGAATTTTAGAACTTGATGAAAACAGTAACCCTTACCGTTATAAGTTTAATTTAACAAGCCATATTTCAAATATTATAAGAAACGACTCTGTAAATCATGACTTAGGATTAGTGGTAACTGGCGATATACAAAATCCATTTGCTATTAAGGCTAGAAAAAGTCTTGATGAAGAAACATTGAACTATCCAATAGCTGCTACTTTAAACCCCTTGGGGGCTGTACTTGTAGGATCTCATCCAGCCTCTAATTTAAATGATAAAAAAGTAAAGTTAGAACTTATATATTCTTCCTACTAAAGGTTTAAAGAACCTTCCATATTGAATATCCTGTAAATACGATTATAAACCCGATAACTCCTTGGAGTAATGTCCCCATTGTATGGGTTTTATAGGCTGTTTTTACATCCATTCCACTCATTTGTGAAACAATCCAGAAGTAGGAATCATTTGCATGCGACACAGTCATTGATCCTACGCCAAGGGACATGATCACCCAAACCTTCCCGATTTCACTGTCTAGATTTAGCAATGGTAATAATGGAAAAACAATAGATGAGGTAGTTATAATAGCTACAGTTGAAGAACCTTGAGCTGTTTTTAGCAATGCTGCGATTCCAAAAGGGATTAATATGCCGAGCGACTGATAAGATGAAATATCTTTTGCAAAATCGTGCAATGGAATTGTTTGAATAATACTTCCTAATGATCCTCCCATTCCTGTGATAATTAAGATAGGAGCTGCCTGAATAACCCCCTTTTTTATCGATTTATTTATATTAATTTTATTCTTATTTATAAAAAGGCGAAACGCAAAAAGCATTCCAATTCCCAAAGCAAAAGTTGGCTGAGTTATAAGATTTAACAAGTCTATTATTATAAAATCAGGAGGTAAGAATTTAATTAAGGTTCCAGCCCCCATTAAAATTATAGGAATTAAAATTGGTAAAATTGCTAAAGTAAATCCAGGAACATCACTAATTTTCTCATTTTTACTTTGGCCTTCTTCTCCTTCTTCAAAAGTATATTTATTTTTTTTGATAAGATAGTTCCCATAAGCGCCTCCAACAATAATAAGTATAAATGCAATTATGCCTCCCACAGAAATCAATAGTAAAATGTTCTCAAGCTGAAGATTTGATGCCGCGGCTAAAGGACCGGGTGTTGGAGGAACTAAAACGTGCGGAGCAAATAAACCAGTTGATAGGGCAACTGTTAGTCCAACCAATGGGGTCTTTGTTTTTTTGGATAAAGTTTTATTTAAATGTGAAAGTATGACAAAAGCAGCATCACAAAAAACAGGAATAGAAACCAGGTACCCTATACAGCTTACCGCATATGGTAGTGGTAAACGAGTTAGCCGTTTTAAGATTCCTTGTGCTATAGATAAAGTACCATTTGATTCCTCTAAAGCAATTCCAATAATTGTTCCAAAAAGAATGAGTAACCCTATGTTTTGGATAATGTTTCCAAATCCTTTTTGGATAAGTATTATCATTTCAATAGGTTTGATGCCAAGAAGTATCGCTAATAAAAAAGATGCACTTAATAAAACTAAAAAAGGATGAAGTTTTACTTTTGAAGTTCCAATTACTATCCAAAGTATGGTAATGAAAATGGAAAAAAGTGAAAATAACATTGTTTCAATATAAATAAAATGATCTTAATTATAACTCAAGAATCAATTCACTCTTAATTTTTTTTTATTTCAATCGCTCCCATAACTGTTAAAGCATGCTCCCTTGAATTTTCTATAAACCATTTATTTGTTTTGTATCCTCCGCATACAACTCCTGCTAGGTAGACACCTTCTGAGTTTGATTCCATAGTTCGATCATTAAATATTGGAGTTTTAAATGGATCATCATGAAATTTAACACCTAATTTTTCTAACATTTCAAAGTTAGGCTCATACCCTGTCATAGCTAATACATAATCATTAGAAATTTCGTGCTTACCCATTTTATCCTCAAATAAGACAACATCTTCTTTAATTTCAGTTATTGAAGCTTCAAAATAAGCCTTTATATTACCCTCTTTAATTCGGTTAATAATATCTGGTCGAGCCCAATATTTAACATTAGAGCCTATTTCCTTTTCACGAATAATCATTGTTACGCTTTTTGCACCCTTTCGATATGTTTCTAAGGCAACGTCTACTGCAGAATTAGCGGCTCCTACTACAATAATATCCATTCCGAAATAAGGATGTGGTTCAGTGTAATAATGCTTAACTTTTGGTAAGTTTTCACCTGCGACATTTAACATAAATGGTTTGTCATAGAATCCAGTAGCAACCACAACTGATTTTGAGCTAAATTTTCCTTTAGAAGTTGTAATGCTAAAATTATTTTCTAATTTTTCAATGTTATTTATTGATTCATATAATCTTAAGTTTAACTCCCATTGAGAAGCAACCCTTCTATAATATTCTAGCGCTTCTGCTCTTGTTGGTTTAGAATTGTGTGATATGAATGGGACTTCGCCAATCTCAAGCTTATCAGATGTTGAAAAGAATGTCATGTTTAATGGGTAATTGTAAAGAGAGTTTACTAAACACCCTTTATCAAATATTAAATAATCAAGCCCTTTTTTCTCAGCTTCTATTCCGCAGGCAAGCCCAATTGGACCAGCACCAATTATAATAACATCTTTCATTATACAAAGTTAATAATCTTTATATACATTAAATATGATAATCAAAATCAATCATAAAATAAATAATGATTAGTTAAACCTATATATAACAAGTATAATTTTAAAAATAGAAAAATAAAATTTATTTTTGATACTTGATATAATTAAAAACTATCATAAATATTATTATGATAGTAAAATCCTTTGTCTAATAAAAATGCTTGAAATACAAATTAATAAGTACCCTGTCATAGTTGAGTTTCCAAGCAGATAAGCGATAGGTATCGAGCTCAATAACCACCAAAAAGGAAAGAAAAAGACACCCATTGCATATTTCATGGAACTAATAAAAACAACATCTTTAAATTTTCCAATAATTTTTCTTGTAATCCAAATGGGAATAAAGTTTGGGATGGTTAATATTGATAAGAAAAAACTTCTCCCAGTGGAAAGTTTTCTTCTTTTTGGGAGTTGTTGAAAATTAGACTTGAGCATAAATCTTAATTTTTGAAACTCAAGTTGAGTTGTTAAACGATTAATTTTTTCCTTTTGAATTTTATAGTTCTCTGTTTTATCAGGAAGCCAAAGACATTCTCGCATTCGATTTTGGAGTTCTTCTCTTATTTTATTAATGTTTTCTGCCTCACTTAGTTTTGAGTCAATTTCCTCAGCTATATCGATGGGTTTTCCATAAACAATATGAAGATCACAACGGACTTGGCTATGATGTCCATAATTTAAACCCATTGGTTGTAGGTATATCTTTTTTTCAGGATTTTTAAGTTGTGCATTATAGGCTAAACGACTACTTCCCTTTGATAATCGTTGTAAAAAATATTCATTATGATGTCCTCCCTCAGAAAACATTAGCAAAAACTTTCCACCTCCAAGTATGTTATAACATTTATCAAAAATTTCATCATTTTTTTTAAGATTACTATAACCATTACGAATACGATATATAGGCAACATTTGAAAAGCGTCTAAAAACCACTGTAATGGTCCTCCAAAGACATCACTTCTTGTTAATGATGTTATTTTCTTGGGAGTCATTGATCCAACTAGTAGCGGATCTAGAAAAGCACCTTGATGATTAGGAGAAAACAAAACCCCGCCTTCAGTTGGAATATTTTCATATCCATATATTTTAATATTCCTAAAAAAAATTTGGTTATAATATCTTAGTAGATATTTGATTGTGAAATAAAAGATATTTTTCAAAAAATCAATAAATATAGATTACTTAAATTCTGTGCTAGTAGTAAACCTAGTAATTTTTTTTATATGGTGCTTAACTTTTTATGTGGTTAGGATCTGTAATTGTTGTATTTTAATGATTTTCAATATTAACTCTTTAGTTTAAATTTATTCATAAGAAAAAAATTATCTTAACTTAGATAAAAAATAAATTAACTTTAAACAAACAATCCCCCCTTATCATACCTATAAATTAAATCACATTTTGGGATCAAAACAAATGAATAAAAATATGAAAACAAAGAATATATTACGTAATGGTCTATTTATCCTGATGATATTATTAGCGAATGTAGTCCTTGCACAAACCTCTATTTCAGGAACAGTTGTTGACGCTGAAAATCAAGAAGCTATCCCTGGAGCTAATATTATTGTTGTAGGCTCAAATACTGGAGCTGTTGCAGACTTTAATGGAAATTTTACTTTAAACACATCTGCAGAATTACCCTTAACAATTCAAGTAAGTTATATCGGATTTGGATCACAAACAGTCGAGGTAACCTCTGCAGACCAATCTATTACTGTTGAATTATCCTTCGGACAAAACTTAAATGAAGTGGTTATTTCAGCCTCAAGAAGATCAGAAAAGATTCTAGATGCACCAGCATCAGTTTCTTTGATTACTTCGCAGGATTTAGAAAATACAGCTAACGTTAATGACCCTTTAAGAAATTTAGTGAATATTCCTGGAATTCAATTTCAACAGCAATCTGCTAATTCGATAAATTTTGAAATGAGAGCGGGATCTGGAGTTTTTGGCACTAGTGTTTTTCCACTTTTGGATTATCGCTTTTTACAATCTCCTGCATCAGGATCATTGTTTGCATTCCAATCAGGATTGTCAAATCTTGACATCGACAGGGTTGAGATTGTTAGAGGGGCTGCATCAGCACTTTACGGTCCTGGAGTAGAATCTGGAGTAGTTCACTTTTTCTCTAAAAAGGCAATTGACAAACCAGGAACCTCAATTGAACTTATTGGAGGAAACTTGAGTACCGTTTCAGCAGCTTTAAGACATGCTTATGCAAATGAGAAAAAGACATTTGGATTTAAGGTCAATGCACAATATAAAAAGGGAGATGAATTCAGCTTAGATCCAGTTGAAGACGCTGCTTTTTTAGCTCAGATTAATGGTGCTACAGCAAATGGAATCTTCCAGCCAGTTCTTAGAGGTAATAGAATTGATCCATCTGTCGTGCCGTCAACACCTGTCCTTACTCGTTCTGAAATTGATCCCGATGGAGATGGGAATTCATATTTGAATGAATATGAGACTTTCTTGGCGAATGCTCACTTAGAATTTAGACCTAATGATAATACAGACTTTGTACTCTCCGGAGGTATAAACTCAGGGAACGGACTAATAAATCAAGCTCAAGGACCTGGTTATGCAGCGGGTAACGACTACTGGGGGCAGGCAAGAATTAGATCTGGTGGCTTTTTCGGACAAGTATCTTATAACGCTAATGATGGAGGTAGTGAAAATGCACCATTTTATTTGTATCTAACAGCACAAAGAATAATTACTAAGAGATCTTCTCTTGATTCGCAACTTCAATATAGTTTTGATGCAGCAAATTTCCTAGATTCAAATTTTACTTTTGGAACTGACTATCGAATTATTGGATCAGATTCAGAAAATACTCTATTTGGAGAAAATGACGGGAATAACGAGTATAATTTATTTGGTGTTTACGGTCAAGGAACATCACGTTTCAGCGATAAAGTTGATTTGACCTATGCTTTACGTTATGATAAATTAAATTTCATAGATAAGGGAAAAATTGCCCCTAGAATAGCATTTGTTTTCAAACCAAACGCTAAAAACAGCTTTAGAATAACATATAACCAGGCAGTATTTGCGCCTAGTACTTTAGAAACATATGTAGATTTCCCTGTACAAATACAAGCCCCTGGAATTTTGGATGTTTGGCTATCTGGCCAAACTACCGCGCAAAACTTTGATGCAAATGCACCAATAGAAATTGTTGGAGGAGGGGGAGCTACTCTGCCAGCAGGAACAACAAATTGGCCACTTGCAGTTCCTTATGGAGCTGTAGCCGGATTGACGCTACCTCCATTATATGCTGGTGTAGCTGCTAATCCTGCATATGCGCCACTTTTACCACTAGTTCAAAACTTCTTTAGCACATATGTTCCAGGAGGAGCCTCTGGTACAATAGAAGGTTATAATGCTTTCAACGGAAGTCCTATGCCAACTGCCATTGGAACCCCGTCAGCCCTTTATGGAACAACTACCTCTTGGGAGGTAGGTTATAAAGGACTTTTAGGAGATAGATTTTCGGTTGGTTTAGATGTATACACATTTGCTAGAACTGGTTCAACACAGTTTACTGCTATAGGGCCAACTTTTAGATTAAATGGTGCTGAAGGAATTCCTGCAGCTCTTGGAGCTCAAGTTGCGGGAGACTTAACATCTGATCCTACGATCCTAGCTGCAATTACCCAAGCTGTAACAGGTCTAGTGACGCAAGGAACCCAAGCAGCAGTTGAAGCACAATATGCTGCTGCAGGTATACCAGCCGATGGAATTCCAGGTGTAGCACCTTCAATCGCTCAAGCTGTTGCAGCAACAGTACCCGGTATTGTTGCACAGAGACTTCCACTTGCAATCGACGATGTTCAAAACCTTGTGGGTGGAGCATTCACCCAAGCAGGAGTTGCATACACAGGCTTAATCAACACTGCTGCAGTAGGTGTAATTGAATCTCAGAGAGTTCCTCAGGGTGATGGAATATCTCATATTTCAGCAGGGTATAGAATTTTTGACGATGTGACTCGTTCTCATGTAGGAGCTGATCTTGCATTGGAATATTTTGCAACAGACAAGCTTACTTTTTGGGGTAATTCTTCTTGGTTAAGTCAGAATGAATGGAACCCAGGAGAGGAAAACGATGACGATCTTCCTTTTCAGGACTTCTTAAATGCACCTAGGTTTAAATTTCGTTTAGGAATGGATTATATGGTAAAAGATGGATTTCAATTTTCATTAGCATTCCAACATGATGACGAATTTAATTCAAATCAGGGATTTTATTCTGGTGTAGTTCAGGAGAAAAATCTTGTAGATGCAAGCATTGGGTATAGAATATCTAATGGAGTTAAACTTGATCTTTCAGCTACAAACCTTTTTAATCAACAATATCGTGCATTCCCTAGTATGCCGGTAATTGGGAGAAGGCTAAATGTAAGAGCAACTCTTGATTTATAATTGATATACTTAAATAAAAAAAAGGCAGCACAAATGCTGCCTTTTTTTTTCAATTATTTTAATCTCAAGTATTTCAGATGATAGATAAATCTTTTACACTTATTAGATTATGAAAAAACTAGATGGACAAATTGTGATTATAACAGGAGGTGCTCGAGGAATTGGCGAAGGAATATGTAAATTATTTTGTGACGAAGGTGCTATCGTTTTTCTTTGGGATATTTTGGAAGATGGTCAAAACACAGCAGATAATATTTTAGAAAATGGAGGGAGCATAATTTTTCAAAAGGTTGATGTATCAAATCAAGATTCAGTGAATTCTGCTGTTCAAAATATTATTGAAAATCATGGCAAAATTGATGTTTTAATAAATAATGCAGGAATAATTAGAGATCGCTCTATTTTAAAAATGACTCGAGATGAGTGGGACATGGTGCAATCAGTTAATGTGGATTCTTTATTTATAACAACAAAAGCTGTCTTGCCCTACATGAAAGCGTCTAACTATGGGCGAATCATCTCAGCCTCATCAATTAATGCATTTCAGGGGGCATTTGGTCAAACCAATTATTCGGCAAGTAAAGCGGCAATTGTTGGTTTTACACATTCACTTTGTAGAGAGGTTGGGAAGTATAATATAACAGTTAATGCAGTAGCTCCTGGGTTTATTAAATCTGAAATGACAGATTCTATGCCAGAGGAAATTATTAAAGCTGGAATTGCTCAAATTCCAGTTGGACGAATTGGAACTCCAGAAGATATGGCTCACGCTTATCTCTTTTTAGCATCAAAAGAAGCAGGCTTTGTTAGCGGACATACTTTACATGCTAATGGAGGTGCAATGCCCTTTTAAAATGACAAAAGAAACTAAAAATTTATTTGATTTAACTGGTAAAGTAGCCATAATAACTGGATCCAGTAAAGGTATTGGCCTTGCTATAGCATCTGCATTTGCTGAATATGGAGCCCACGTAGTTTTAAGTAGTCGTTCACAAGATGCAGTCAATGATGCCGCGAAAGAATTGAAACAAAAAGGTTACTCTGTAATGGCCCAAGCTTGTCATGTAGGGGATGAAAATCAACTTGAAAATTTAGTTAAAAAGACTCTTGAAATTTTT
>MDTB01059315.1_pt1 | contig 12053 bp, 13 predicted proteins | sample 811161 | NCBI WGS metagenome assembly MDTB01 (sample SAMN05326650, study PRJNA326480) | marine metagenome | isolation source: seawater | place: Mediterranean Sea | collected 2009 | reverse complement strand
TTAAATTTACTCAAAATCTTACCTTTTAAATTTTATAAGCTTTAAATAATCCTTGTTTTATAAAAATTTAACTTAATTTATATTTTATATTTCTATTAAGTATTTTATATAAAAAAGTTATATTTCTATAGAATAAAAATATGTATATATTAAATAAACTTGATCTTAAAATAAAAATTATAAGCATAATTAACTTCAAAAATAAATATTACATCCTTTTTTAAAAAATGATTAAAAAAATCAATATTAAAAACAAATTTAGCATTATTATGTACCATCAAATAATCAAAAATAATAAATTTAATATACATGGTTTAGATATAAGGAAGTTTGAAAAGCAAATTTTATATTTTAAAAAAAATTTGAATATTCTTAATCCTAAGGAATTTTATAAAAAAATTGATAAAAAAAAATTTAAAAAAAATGATTGTATACTGACATTTGATGATGGATACAAATCCCATTTTCAATATGTTTTACCTATACTAAACAAATATTCTTTGAATGGATTTTTTTTTCCAATAGTTAAAACAATAAAAAGAAATGAATTACTTGATGTTAATAAAATTCATCTAATTTTAGGTAAATTTAAGAATAAAAAAAAATTATTAGAATTAATTAAAATAGAAATTAAAAAAAATTCAAAAAAAATTAATTCTAAATTAAATAATATTATATTAAAAATCAATGATTCAAAAACATATGATAATAGAACTACTATTATTATAAAAAGACTACTTCAAAAAGAATTACCTGAAAGACTTAGAAAAAAAATTTGTAAAAAACTTTTCAACGAAAATTTTAAAATAAGTGAAAGAAAAATTGCTAAAGAATTTTATCTAAATTTATCAGAGATAAAAAATATAAAAAGTCATGGAAATGAAATAGGTTCTCATAGTTTTAATCATTTATGGATGAATTCTTTAAACTCAAAAAAACAATTATCAGAAATAAAAAAATCTCTTCAATTTTGGAGAAAAAATAAACTTATCAATAAAGAATGGTCTTTTTGTTATCCTTATGGAGCTTTCAATAGAACGTGTATAAAAAATTTGAAAAAACTTGGTTGTTCAGCGGCATTTTTAGTACAAAATAAAGTAAATAAAGTTAATAAATTTCAAAAATTTAATTTAAACAGAGTAGACTGTAATCAAATAAAATTTTAAGATATATTATTTAATTCCCACCAATTGCCTTTTTGTTTAAAAATTTTCTTATTTAAAAATTTTAAGGCAATTTCATAAAACTCGTTTTCACTAATTTTATGAAATCTTAAAAAGTCTTCTAAATATGAGGGAAAATAATTTAACGTTAACTCTTTTAATTTCATAACAGCATTTTCTCGTTTTAATCTATTATTGTAAATTTCATAACATAATTCATCAGTGGCATATCCAAAACCAAATTTCAGATATTTCATCCAGCCATTTACTTCACACAATTTTTCATCAATGTTATCAAAATCCAACATATGACCGTTTCTTATAAAAGTCTCACTTTTGAACCCTCTTTTTTTTACAAATTTATAATTATTAGTTCCATCCCAATTTAAATAGTAACCTAAATAAATACTTTTTATTTTACTTTGTTTAATTTCTTTTTTTGATGGTAATTTATAAAAATATAGATCATCTTTTGAAATATTCTTAGTAATGAAATCCTCAATTTTTTTTGATTTTAAGAGATCGTTTTTATAAAGTAAATTTGAAGCATCAGGTGTCTGTTTAGTACCAAATCCGCCAAATTCAAATGATATATCTTCACCCCATACTATTAATGGTACATTAAATATTTTTGCTGCATTAAAAACACCTGCAAATACCATGCAATGTTCCGCCCAATTAGGCTCTCCCATTTTCTTAAAACATTCACTTCTAAGTTCACTATGGACACTTGGTTTCAAAGTTAATTTAATAACATCCAAATTTAAATCTTTAATCATAGCATTCAAATTAGAAATACCCTCTTTTGTAGGTAGATGGGCGGCTAAATTAACACACAAAACTTTACATTTAAAAACTTTGCTCATCGTGTAAGCTTGGAACCAACTATCCTTTCCACCACTACTGATAGGGACAATACAATCATAAGATGAATTTGGATTTTCTTTTTTTATTTTTTTTATAATTTTACTTAATTTTTTACTTCTCTCACTCCAATTTATTTTAGATTTAATTTTATTATTAATGCATGCACTACAAATACCATTAATAAATTTGACACCTGGTTTTGTATTTGGAAGTAAGCAACATTTACAATAAATCATTTTATCCCTCTGCCTTAAAATTTTTTTCATCCATATAAGTTCTACCAAAAATAATAAACTCATCCGTTGATAAGTTTTTTTCTAAATTTTTTGTTTGTTGATAGCCAATTTTTTTTTCTATTTTCAAAATTTCTTCTTCTGTTTTTTTTTTTAAGTTTTTAAAAAGATAATTTTTTATAGAAATTTTTCTATCTTTATTAATTATAATCTGTTTATTTTTTGTTTTGTTAAATTTATTAAAAAAAAATGTTTCGGTAATATTAAGCCATTTCAAAAAAGTATCAAAATCATTTGGGAAAATCGTTTGATATTTGTGAGCTAAATAAATTGCATCAGCTCTAGAAATTCTTTTAAATCTAATATCTCTATTTAAATGATCTATCACTTTTCCATAACCATGTTTTAATAATTTAATAAAATCGTGAGTACCTGCATTGATTTGACAATAAATACTCTCATATTTATTGTAAGTTCTTTCTTGTGATATTGTTTCATATCCATATTTATTAATCATTAATTCACTTTGTTTTTTTGAGTCCCACAAAATATAGTTACCAAGGTAAATTCCTCTTAAATTACTATCAAAAATTTCTTTTAAATTAGGATAAATTAACGGAGCGATATCTCTCTCTTTAAGATTTGTTTTTTTGATTAGGTTACTAAATTTTAAGTTTCGTAAAGAAAACTCTTCCCAGATTTTTTTAGTCATCTCAACATTATCATCATGAGAAAATTTCCCTACTTGATCTAGCCAACCATTAACACCCCAAAATATCACTGGGATTTTAAGCTTTAGTGCGATTTGTACTGGAAATGCTTGGTTCCCTGCTAGAACAGGCCAATAAATGTCATTTATTAGTTCAAAAGATTTTTTTGTAACAATTTTTGTAACCTTCGGATTCAAAGTCATTCCGATGTGATCACAATCTAATTGGCTTATCAATCTTGCAGTATTTCTAATTCCAACCTTTGTATTAAAATGATTATTATACGAAACCAGTAATGGCCTTAACTTTAATATATTTTTTGCTATGTGTGTTGTAAAAAAGTCGTCTGAATTACCATTAATTGGTATAACACAATCATAACTAGAATTTTTTTTTTTTACTTTTTCAAATATTTTATTTAGTGATTCAAATTTTTTCTTCCAGTCAATTTTATATTTTTCTTCATGAACTATACACCCACTACAAATACCATTTTCATTAAAAATAATGCCCAATGGATGGTTGCTTGGGTTTAAACATTTTCTGCAATACTCAATTTTCATAATTACTTAAAAAATCTGTTCAATCTTATTTCTTTATATTTGGTTAAGAAAACTTTTTTTAAATTCGGCACTGGATTTTCAGTGTGATTAAATATATTTCCAATGACAGGTACTACATTATTTTTCTTGCAAAAATTTAAAATTTGATTGAAATCTCCAGAACCACCACTGATTAAAATTGGTAAATCTACCGATGTTACAATTTTTTTAAAACAAGCAATATCTAATCCTGTTTTACTACCATCTTTATCAACAAAATTTAATAATATTTCTCCAACTGGAATATCATTTAGTCTTTTTATAAATGAAAATATATCACCATTTAGAATTTTTTGTTTTTTATAATCATAAATATAATATTTATTATTATATTTTTTTATATTTACAGACACCGTAACAAATTGACTGCCAAAATAATTAGTAATTTCACTAACTTTTTCGAAAGAAGTTAGGACAAGGCTATTTAAAGAAATTTTATCTATACCTATATTAATTAAATTTTTTGCATAATCTATGCTATCTACTCCTCCACCATAGCATATTGGGATATTACAAATTTTAACTGCATTTTCTAAAATATTTAGATCGATTTTTTTTCCATTAATATTTAAAATTAGAATCTCATCAACACCCCACTCGTTTAAGTATTCGATGGATTTTAATAATTTACCAATCGGTAAAAATTTTCTAAAATTATAACTTTGTACTACTATTTCATCTTTGAGAAAAATAGATCCAATTATTCTTGGTGCTTTAGTCATTATATTTTCTTTATAAACAAATTAAAAATTTTTCCTCCTAAAGATCCGCTTAATTCTGGATGAAACTGTGTACAAATTAAATTATCAAACTTTAATAACGAGGGAATTTTTTTTTTATTATGAAAATAATACATTAAGACGTTTTTATTATTTATATCAGCATAATAGCTATGTATATAATAAAAATATTCATGATCTTCAAAACCTTTCAAAAAAATATTTTTTTTACTTTTTATAGTTTTGTGCCATCCTATAGATGGGACTTTTACTTTTTTACTACTTTTTAACTTTATAATTTTGCCTTTCAAATATTTTAATCCGTCAGTATTTCCTTCTTCTGAATAATCAAATAATATTTGCATTCCAATACATATTGCTAAGATTGGTTTTCCACTTTTAATAAATCTTTTAATAACTTGAATAAGTTTTCTATCTTTTAAAAAACCTAAAACATTTTTGAAATTCCCCACACCTGGCAAAATTAAAGCGTCTGATTTGAGAACACTTTCGCTAGATGAGTTTATTTGTATTTTAAAATTTGATTTATCTATCGAGTTTAAAATATTTTTTAATGAACCAATATTTCCTGAATGTTTATATTTTAAAATTGTAATTACTTTTTTCATTTTAAAAAATTTTTTAAAATTGACAAGTACACCTTAAAATTATTTTTAATTTTTTTATCATAAATAGCATAGTGTTGATCTGTATCAAAAACATTTAATCTATAACTAAAAAAATTAATTTTTGAAAGAATGTTAGATTTTTTACAAAAATTTTCTGATTGTTTTTTTGATATATTATATTCTTTAAACAAAGAATTTTTGTCGTTTAAATAAATAGTTGAGGGATTAAATATTTTAATAGGTTTTTTAAAAACCTTAAAATTCTTACGTATCACTTTTAATGGAGTCAAATAGTATGAAAGCAATTTATCTAAATAAATCTTATCAATCTTATTATGGGTTTTTTTAATCCTACACGAACTAAAATTAAAAATATAATCATAATTTGAATACTCTTTTAAAAATTTATCAAAAAACTTATCCTTTAAAATATTTAGTTTTTTAATCTTTAGCTTTGTAATATTTTTTTTTTTTTAATAGATATAAATAATCTAAATTATTAAAATAAGTTGCAGTAATATTCATGCCAGAATTCAAAAGAATTTGAGTAGTCAATAATCCAAGACCTCTGGAGCCACCAATTATTAAAGCTTTTTTACCATAATATGTTGTTGGTAATTTTTTTTGGGTTGTCAAAATTTTTTTTACATTTTCTAAAACTAAAGATTTTGATTGAGCAGAATAATTACCAAAATTATAATTTGAAGTTAAAACTTTAGTTTTTTTATCAAATTTGAATAGAGAAAAATAATTTTTCTTTAAATTTGTATTTGAATATGAGATTTCACAATTAAGAAATAAAGAATTTTTTCCAGGATATTTCATGCCAATTATTCTTGATATATTATAAATTAATACAATTAAATTTTCATTAATATCTAAAAAACTAATTTTTTTTTTTTTAAAAAAGGGGATAAGTTTTTTTTCTTTTTTTAATATATGACTAATTTTTTTGATATTTAATATATTAATTTTTTTTTCTACTTTGTTACTAAACCTAAATTTTTTTTTATTAATCCTTCCCAAAATTTTTTTTTGTTCAATTTCAATTTTTAATAAAGGTGTTGTATTGTTATTTGCAGTAATAATTTTTTTATTTCTAATATTTTTTATTTGTATCTTTAAAATATCATTTATGAATACAGGTTTAAAAAAAGTACACTTTAATGACGTTATATATAATTTTTTTGTTAAAATTTTTTTAATTATTAAATATAAAATTAGGCTCCCATGGGAAATAACTTCACCATATAAAGATCTTGATGCATATCTTGGTGAAGTGTGAATAGGATTATAGTCATTAGAATCTTTTGAAAATTTTTTTACTAAACTACTTGTAATTTTCAATTTATATTTTTTATTCATAAAATTATGCTATATAACTAATATTAATTAACATAAAAAACTAATAATCTATATTAACTTTATTTGAGTATGAATATTAACAAAAAAAACGTTGAAGAATGTTTTGCTTCTGTTCAAAAAGTTCTTTCTTCAAAAAAAATAGATGTTAAAAAAAATTTTAAATTATTAAATAATCCAAATATTGACTCACTTTTATTGGTTACTTTTTATGCAGAACTAGAAAAAAAAAGCAAAAAAAGATCAAATTTGATATCTTTAATTGAAAAATTCAAAGATAAAAACGGTTTGATTAATTTTCTAAATAAGAAAAAATGAAATCACTTCAAATCATTTCAAATTATAATATTGAACCTCTTGAACGAATATTAAAAAAACAACAAAAAAATATTAAGATTAATAAATTTATATACTCTAGCATATTTAGTCAGCTTAATTCTAAGAATGATACTGATTACATTTTGATTATGGCGACAGCTGAAAGTTTATTTAGCAGTGTAAATAAATTTAAAACAGAAAATACCATTGATTACTCATCACTTAATAAAGAAATAAATAACTTTGTAAATTTAATATCTAATAAATATAATAATAACCAAGTTTTTCTTCTTTCCTTTTGTGATATTACAGACACTTTCTTTAGTAATCTTTCTTTTTATAAAAATGATAATTCAGAAAGTTATTTATTTAATTACATTAATAATAAAATATCAGATAAAACAAAAAAGTATTCTAATATACATATAATAGATCAAAATAAAATTTTATTAAATTTTAAGAAAAAATTTTTTGATTATGAATTTTTTATAGCTTCAAAGTCTTTGTATAATTTAAATTTTTATATTTATTTTGCGAAGTTTTTTTTAACTTTAATTAAAAGATATCAAAAGCCAAATGTTAAACTAATTTTATTAGATTTAGATGATACATTGTGGGGTGGTACCTTAGCTGAATGTGGTTGGAAAAAATTAAATATTGGAGGAAACAATATAATTGGTGAAGCTTTTAAAGATTTTCAATACAGATTACTTCGTTTGAAAAATTTAGGTGTTCAATTAGGTATAGTTAGTAAAAATGATTACAAAATAGCTATCGAGGCAATTGAAAAACATCCTGAAATGATTTTAAAAAAGAAAGACTTTGCAATTTTTAAAATTAATCAAGAAAATAAAGTCAATAATATAATAAAGATATCTGAAGAACTGAATTTGACAACTGATAGTTTTGCTTTTTATGATAACTCAATTTTTGAAAGAAAAAATGTTAAAGAAAGAATCCCCAATATACTAATACCAGACCTTTCAGGTGGGCCAATCACTCATTCACGAAAGCTTTCTGATTTACAAATTTATCAATCTTCAAAATTAACCTCTGAAGATACAAAAAGAACTAAAATGTACCAAACCAATTTAATAAGAAACAAATTGAAAGATAAATATATAAATAAAAGTGATTGGGTTAAACATCTTAAGATACAGGTTGAAGTTGAAAATTTTAAAAGGGAAAATGAAGAGAGAATTGTACAGCTTTTTAACAAAACTAATCAAATGAATTTACGTACTAATAGATATTCACTAAAAAAACTAACAAATATTTTAAAAGATAAAAATACCTTTTTTCACTCCTTTAGAGTTTCTGATAAATTTGGTGATTATGGGTTAACAGGACTTATATTGTTAAAGAAAAACAAAAATTTTTTTAGTTTAATAGATTTTGTAATGAGCTGCAGAGTAACAGGTAGAGGAGTTGAAGAAAAAATAGTTGATTTTATTTATAAAAAATATGCAAAAAAAAAATCAATTATATTATTTCAATATAAAAAAACAAAAAAAAATTTACTTATGTTTGAATTTTTAGAGAATTCACCTTTTTTAAAAAAAATAAAAAAAAATATTTATAAGATCAATTATGAATATTAATAAAGATAAAAAAGACTTAATTTCTTTTTTAAAAAAAAATTTCAAAAAAAAACATATATTGTACAATAATAGTAATATTTTTAAATTTTATTATTTTCAAAAAAAAAAATTGAATTTTATTCTTTTAAAAGAAGAAAAAAAAATTAAAGCTTTAATTGGATACATCTTAAATGGTAAATTTAGTAAAAATAAAAGATCAACATTATGGATTAGTCTATGGGTATCATCAAAAACTGACAATATCAGTGGTTTAAAAGTATTATCTAAATTAGAAAATAAATTTTCTAATTATAAAATTGCATGCTTGGGCCTAACCAAAGAAGCAAAAAATATTCTTTCTGCCTTAAAATATAATACTGGAGATCTTAAACATTACTACATACTAAATCATAAAATTAAAAAATTTAAGATTATTTCTAAACCTAATTTTAATAAAACAAAAATTAATAAAGATATCAAAAAAATTAATTATAAAGTTATTAATCTAAATAATATTAAAAAAATTAAGACTAAAATGTTTTCAAAAGAAAAAAATAAAAATTATATTATTAATAAATATCTTCTAAATAAATTTTATAAATATAAAGTTTTTAATATTTTAATTAATGAAAATTCTGGGTTTATTCTAGTTCTTAGAAATATTAGTATTGGCAATACAGATATTGGCAGAATAATTGATTTTTCAGGTAATATAGATCTTATTAGATATTCTAGGGATTTTTTTAAAAAATTTTTAGAAACAAATAATCTTGAATATATTGATTTTTGTGTTCATGGAATTCGCCATAGCTTTATGTCTCAAGCTAATTTTATTCTTAAAAGTGAAAAGACCAAAATACCAAATTTTTTTGAACCATTAATAAAAAAAAATACAAAAATAAACTTTGCATATAAAAATTTTAAAAATAGACTTATCATAGTTAAAGGTGATGGAGACCAAGAAAGACCAAATAGAATATAAATTTCTTAAAATAATCAGTTAAATCTTAAATTAATATTGTGTTTAAGAATTGAATATATAGTTATATTAAATCTACTTTTTATGGAAAAAAAATGCACATACAATTATACTTGCTCAAAATAGCTCTAAGAAAATAAAAAAAATGAGTAACTTTAAAAAAGAATGGAATAAAAGTTATAGTCAAGGAGATAACAATATTTTATATCCGCAGGCTAAAGTGGTCAAATTTTTAAATCGATTTGTTTGTAAGCGTAATAATAATGGAACATTAACAAGAAATTTGAATAAAGAAAAAACTACGCAACTTCGTGGTCTAGATTTTGGATGTGGAATTGGAACTCACGCAATCATATTTAATGACTTTGATATAATCTCTTTCGGTATAGATATATCTGAAGTTGCAGTTTCAGTTGCAATCAAAAATGCAAAGAAAAAAATTAGAAGTGATCATTTCAAAGTGCAATCTGATGATACACATCTATTGCCATATGAAGATAATTATTTTGATTTTGTTGTCGCAGAAGCTTCCTTAGATTCAATGCCATTTGATTTAGCAAAACTTTACATTATGGAATTAAAAAGGGTAACAGATGGAATCATATATGCTAGTCTAATCGGTCAAAATCTTGAAATGCCTGGTGATGAATTTATTGTAAAAACTAAACACGAAAAAGGGACTACTCAAACAGTTTTTAACCAAGATAAAATTTGTAAGCTTTTCGGCATAACAAAAGAAAAGTTCATTTATTTTTCTTGTATTGAACAGACTAATTGTTATTCCCAAAAAATAACTGATAAGAGATATTATGTTGTGATTAAATCTTCTAAAGAAAAAGATTTTCAATGAAAAACAATTATTCCAATCATAAAAAAGTTCATGCAATTATACTCGCTAGAGGTGGTTCCAAAGGAATAAAAAATAAGAATTTAATTTTAATTAATAAAAAACCCTTAATTTATTGGTCTATTAAACATTGCTTAAAAAGTAAAAAAATCTCAAAAACTTGGGTTAGCTCTGATAGTAAAAAAATATTAGATGTGGCAAAAAAATATGGGGCAAATATCATTATAAGACCAAAAAAACTTGCCACTGATAAATCAAGCTCAGATAAAGCGTGGGAGCATGCCATAAGATACATATCCAAATTTCAAAAGATTGATTATGTTGTGGGTGTTCAACCAACTTCTCCGATTAGAGCAAACGATGATTTTGATAAAGCTATAACAAAAAACTTTAAAAAAAATTATGACTCGATGTTTTCAGCAAGTGACTTCGAGACCTATTTTACATGGACAGTAAAAAATAAAAAAGTAATACCAGCATATGATCTTAAAAAAAGACCTAGACGACAGGAAGTAAAAGAAACCATTCTTGAGAATGGATCATTTTATATTTTTAATGCAAAATTATTTTTGAAATTTAAAGTAAGATTATTCGGTAAAATTGGTTTTTATTTGATGAAAAAATATAGAGGTTTTCAAATTGATACGTTAGAAGATGCTTCTTTTATCAGTAGCATTTTTAAGAATTATCTTAAATAATGGTTTTTCCACCATCTACTAAAATATTTTGACCTGTTATATACGATGAATCATCATTAGCTAAAAAAAATAGTAGCCCCAAAATATCTTTTGGGTCACCAAGTCTTTCCATTGGAGTCATGTTCTCTATTTCTGATAAAAGTTTGGTGTTTTGCTTGTTTTTGACAGGTCCTGGCGAAACCATATTCACTCGAACATTTTTTTGTCCATATAAAGATGAAAAATATTTAGTAAGTCCAACCATCCCATGTTTTATGACAGCATAAGTTACAGGTTTAATATAACTTGCATATGAAGATTTATAGATTTTTTGATTGGGTGCTATTACAGACAGGTCAGATCCAATGTTTATAATTGAACCTTTTTTTTTCTTGATCATTTCCTCTCCAAAGAACTTAATCATAAAAAAAGATCCCTTTAAACTTGCATCAAATTCTCTATCCCACATTTCACTTGTGGGAAATTTTTGTGTTATATCTTTTTTTTTAAAAGGTATAGCATCAATAGCAGCGTTATTAATTAAAACATCTACAAAAAAAGACTTGCTAATAGACTTATACAATTTTTCAACCTTATCATGATTTGTTATGTCACAATCAAATGTAATTAAGTTTTTTAGATTAAGCTTATTTATTTTTTTTAAGTTTTTATTATTATTATCGATACATAATACTTTAAAATTTTTTTTTGAAAAAAATTCGCAGTATTTTCTACCTAAGAAACCAGCTCCACCAGTTATAAGACAAACTTTTTGTTTCATAGTTATTTTTTTAAAATTTATAATAGACTTACTAGTATAATGTTTTTTTTAATAAATTATACATCTGCATTACTTAAGCTGCTTAATTTTATTTAATATAAAATTTTTATTATCACACATTGTTTTTATTGGGTTATCCCCTCTGTTAGTTTCAAAAGTGTACTTACCTACATACTTAATATGTTTAATAGCCTTAAAAATAAGATCAAAATTTACTTTACCATTACCCAAAACTACATTTTCTCCTTTCCAGTTTTTGTCTTTTATATGGAAGTGACAAATATATTTTTTTAATTTGATAATTTCGTTGTATTGTAAGTTTTTTTTCTTTAACCTGTTTCCAGTATCGTAGACTATAAAAACATTTTTTCTATTTATTAATTTAATTAATTTATTGATAGACTGAACGTCAAGATTAGTTTCAAGTGCAAGTTTAATTTTTTTTTCATTTAAGAAATCAGAAATATTTTGAAATCTTTGAATAAAATTTTTTAAATTTTTTTTATTGATAAGACTTTTCTCAAATAATGCCAAAACATAAATTTTAATATCAATTAAAGATAAATTCTTTACAAGTGTCTTGTAG
>MDTB01141663.1_pt1 | contig 12054 bp, 16 predicted proteins | sample 811161 | NCBI WGS metagenome assembly MDTB01 (sample SAMN05326650, study PRJNA326480) | marine metagenome | isolation source: seawater | place: Mediterranean Sea | collected 2009 | reverse complement strand
GTTTTAGCCTTATCTTAAACAAGTGCCGTAACCTTTACGACGACTTGATTTGAATATAGCGTCAGCAGTTTCTTGGCTGACAAGCTGTATGGTATTACCGGTTTTGTGGCTAGTGATTGGTACACAGGCATATCGAGCTGTTGTCGAACAGTCTATACATGTCTTGTAACCAAGATCTAATCTACCTTGCGGTATTACCGCTGAACATCTACATTTCATATTTTTTCGTTTATTATATTATCCAATAGTAATCGTATTTAATTTGTAAAACTATGTAGCACAGCTTCTTTCTATTGGAGCACTAACTATTGGTTTATGCTCTTTATACATAGCGATAGCTCGATCAAACTCGTTTTCACCGATCTCTTGTAGCTTCTCTATAGTTTGCCATATCTGAGTAAACTCACGTAAACCCGAGTTATAGTATCTGTTATCGTCAGAGTATTCATAAAACCAGTCGTGTGACTTTAATTGTGACTCTAAAGTATCAAATAGTTTAGTAGTATTTGTCTTGCTCTCTTTCATAAAATTGTTGTATTTCTATATTTAACATTTCCGTTTCGTAGTTTTCTACGTCTTTCTCACTCACCCATTTACCAGTTTCTTTGCAGATTAAGTATTCACCTGCAACCTGTATTACCTCATCGTGAGTAAACTTCTTAACCTTTGACGTGGTTGTATTTTTTGTATTCTCGTTCATCTCTGACATAAGTATATCCTTTATAGTTAAACCATTCATATAACCCGCCTTTATCCGAGCCATCTTCAATAATACCAAAACGATTTGGTAGTTCACCGACTTTATAAGGTCGCCATTTAGTTGATATAGTAGTACCTGCGAAATCTTCTATCAAGTAGATACAACTATCTTCTTTAACTGTTCTTAGTAATTTCATAGTATATAATTTTTAATGTTCATCTATATTATCCATAAGTCGTCGTATTTGGTTTGTATAACCATTACCTTGAATATACTCTAATATCCACTTCATTTGACTAGCTGATAGCTCATCGTTTTCGATTACTTCAACTAGAGTTTCTTGTAACTCTTCGTAGCTCATTTTATCGTAGTCCATTACTTTTTCTTTTTCCAGTTTAAACCTTTCATTTTACAAGCTCTTTCTACAAGCTTGAATTTAACTTTCTCACCAACTGGCGCTTTGCGATACTTTTGCCAGTTATTAATATACTCCTGTATTTTAGCAGGTGTATTAGTCATCTCGTCGAAACGAGCTTGACGCATTTTAGCTTCGTCTTGTCGACGTTTTCTCGCTACTGCGAATTTACCTGTTCCTCTGTAGCGGAACATAATCTTCTTGTTCTCGTTTAATAATCCTCTCATAGTATCATTCCCATTTCTAATGCTCTTGCTTTCGCGCGAGCTAGTTTAACTTCACATTTGTGGTTATTTATTATTCTGTATGGTCGACGAGTTACGAACTCAGTTTCCATGGTGACATCTTTGCCACATACTTTGCAGTGTATTTGCATAATTTCTAATTTTAATAAGTTAATAATTTAGTTGTAGCGTGAGAATCGAACTCACAGTAACCATTACTACAGTACTCATTCATATTTGATTTACCAGTAAACAAGTAGAACTAACTGGACTTTTATTTAACTATTCAGAGTGAACTGACTTAGAGTGTGAAGCATTTATAGAATAATCTCTACAAAATTTTGGTATACAATTTGAGTTTGTATAAGATTTGTACTGTTGAAAACATGGCATAGTTTCAAACTTTTCTTGAAATGTTGAGTAAATTTCATCGTGATCATAAGAAACAGTTTCTTGTTTTTTGTTTACAAAAGTTATAATTGTATTTGTACCGATTAGTGATTTTCTGATTACAAATCTTTTTGTTGTTAGTTTATTAGTTTTCATATTTATTTTATTTTATTTATTATTAATTTAGTTTAGTTGTTTATATTATCCAATTACGTTCGTTGTTAGTTTGTAAGAGTGTATGTTTGTTTATTAGTTAAAATTAGTTAGTATGTGTTAAACTATATTTCTATTTATATAAATAAGTTTTTATTAATTAATAAGTAAGACATATCAGAATCATCTATGTGATGAGTAAATTCTATGTTGTTATTTATTAGTTCAATTACTATTTCATTAATGTTATGAATGTATTCATATACTATTAGAGAATTCTGTTGAGTATAGTTATCATGTTGATCACAATATTCTTCATTGTCAATTAGATATTCAATGTATCCATTTCCATTTTTATATTCATTTAGTAATATTGATAAGTTATTTATATTCATTGTTATTAGTTTTATTTATTTATTATATTATCCATTTAGTATCGTAGTGATATTGTAATTTAAATTCCGTTAAAAGAAATATAATTAATTATTCCGTTTACAATTATATTATATGTTATCAAAGTGATTAATGTTGTGATAAATATTAATGGTAAAATGTTTTGTAAAGTTTTCATATTGTAATTATTAATTGTTATTTGATATTATTATCCAACATACATCGTAGTTAGTTTGTACTATCAAATGAATTTTAAAGACACACAATAATATTATGGGAAAATCAAAATATATAAAACAAAATTATAAAAACATACGGGGGCCCGCAATTATATATTTCATTTTTTATTTAAAACAAAATTATATTGTGGTAGTGTTATATAAAACCCCAATACTTCTAAAAATAAATGTGACATTAGCCTTATAAGTTACTTAATAAGGGGCATTTGTCACAGTCAATACATGTAAATAATCTAAATTATATGTGAATAGCTATAATATACCCTAATTGTAGAAATGCATGCAAAAGAAATAGGATTAAAAAACAAACTACAAAAAATATTTAAAAAAAAGAAACAATGGCAGTAGGAGCAGTAGCGGCAGGAGCCGCAGCTAAACGTCTTTCTAAATCAGGAAGAGCAAAAGCTAAAAATAAGAAAGCTAATAAGCTTGATAGAAAAGCAGCACGAAAAGAAAAACGTGCAGACAGAAAAACCGCAAGAGCTGAAAGAGCTGAAGCAAAAGGAAAAACAGGAAAAGCTGCAAAGCTAAGAGCTAAAGCTAGCGTTAAGTCTGCTAAGGCAGATGTTAAAACCGCTAAAGCTGATAAGAAAAGAGCAAAAGCAGGAGAATTAAAAAGTAAAGCAGCAGCAAACAAAGCTAAAAGACAAGAAGTTGGAAAGAAAGTAAAAGCTAAAGTAAAAGCTGGAGCTAAGAAAGTAGGTAAAGCAGCAGTTAAAGCAGCTAAAGCTACACCAGCAGGTAGAGCAGCAAAAGCAGTAGGAAAAGCTGGTAAGAAAGCTAAGAAAATAGCAACAGCTGCAGTAGCAGGAGCTAAACAAGCAGCTAAAGGACCAAGCAAATACGATAGAGTAGTATTAGGCGGTAATAAAGGTGATAAATCTAAAACTAAGCCAGGTAAAAAAGATTATGCACCAGCAATGAAGCATGGTAAAGGCCCACATAAAGAGGGTATTGGCGATGATTTGAAAAGAGCAGCTAAAAATGTAAAAGCTGGTTTTGAATATGGAGCTAAATCTTTAAAAGATGACGCTAAAGCTAGTTACAAGAAGTATATTAAGCCAGGTGTGGATGCAGTGGTAGATGCTAAGAACAAAACTTTTGGTAAAAACTTTTTTGGTGACAATGTTGCTGACGGTATAAAAGGTGATGCTAAATCTGTTAAGAAAGCTTTAAGCATGGAATCAGCAAGTGAAGAAAGAAAAGCAGATTTAAAAGATAATCCCGTTGTTGATAGATCAAAAGAAGCTATGAACAAAGGAGATGCTCCAATGATGTCGCGTTTACACAAGTCAGGTGGATTATACAAAGGACCATCTATGGGTAAAATACAGTACGGAATGTACGAAAGACCTGAAGTTAAAACAGGTACAGGTGGAAAAGGACTATCTATGATGGGAAGTTCTATAAGTAAACACATGGCTCATAACAAAGGCGGAAAGAAAAAATAAATATAATTAATTGTGGCTATAATTTACACGTATCCTAGTAAATTAGCGCCAGTTGCCGCGGATTTAATTATATTATCCGATAGTTCAGACAATTTAAATACTAAAAAAGCTACACTATCGAGTTTAAAACCGGCAATAGGTGTTAATGATTACGATTTAAACGCCACTGCAGACGGGTCAAACGTAGATTTAAATCTTACGTCCAGTCTTGGAGTAGATAATTCCCAAATTAAAGTAGTAGCTGGGTCGAATATCACCTTAACGCGTGATAATTCTGCCCAGATTACTATTGCTGCATCTAGTGGAACACCTGGTGACACATATGATTTAAATGCAGGGCCTAAAGCGGGAATTAAAGTACCTTTGAATTTAACATCTGGTTCAGGTACAGATAACTCTTTAGTAGAACTATCAGAAGGTAGTAATATAACACTAACTCAAGTAAGTTCTACGGAAATACAAATAGAATCATCTGGAGGAGATGGCAAAAGTACTATAAAAAATCAAACAGGACCTAGCGGTACACCAACTACTTTACAAGGTGAATACAATATTTTTAACTTTGTAAACTACGATCCAAATGATTTAAGAGTATTTGCTCAAGCAGATCCTAATAATACAGATCAAGTAAACATATTTTTTCCACCACCTGATGCACCAACGTATCCGCCGTATTTTAATGAAGGAGCAGCAGCTGTAGTTAACAATATAACAGAATATAACTTAATAATTAGTAATCCAGCTGGATCACAACCTGGTAATTTTAAAACAGGTGGATGGGACGATGATCAGGTACATCCTGCTTATAACATCGATAGCTTTCCTAGCACTACTTTTGTGCCAGGTAGCTCAAACCAAAAAATATTAGGATTTAATGCTGCTGGTCAAACCACTAACCCAGCTACTGTAAAAGTTATAGTATTTGATGCTGATGGATCAACAGAGCTATTTAATGCTATAACAACTGCGTTAGACGGAAACGTAAGCCAGCAAATAGGTACTAACAATCGAGCTACAGTAACAGTTTCAAACTATGCGCAAATTGTAGACCCATATGGTGCAGCTACACAATATGCTGCTAATTTAAGCGTAGTAGTAAATATAAAAGATATTTTAGCTGATAATAGTTTAGAAGGAGGTAGATATAAAACAAGAATTATATTTACACCAGACGTGAGTATACCTAAACCTTTGTTAGATCCTTTGCAATATCCATCGGCTATAACGTTTGACGACGCTAGTGTGTTTGGAGATGATAATCCTACTTCACCTGATGTAAGTAATGTATCTTTTCAAGGTACAAGTGAAAACTCTCCACAGTTTCAATATTTAAGTGGAGTTAAATACTACACTGCAGGATCTACTTTTTCTTTAGGATCAACTGGTATAGCAGGAATAAATGGAGATACGCAAGGTAGAAATGCATCGGGTCTAAATAATAACTTAGCATTTACTGGATTAGCCAACATGAACATACTTGGAATTAGTGATAAAGCTTGGTCACCTAGTACAGGCGCGGTTACTAATTTTAATAATCAGTGGGATAAAGTAGATATAGGATATGCTTATAGTGGTTTTACTATACAAAACTCAGACTGGAGCTATAGAGGTGCAGCTGGTGGATCTACATTAACTATATCAGATCCATGGACAGATACTAACAAAGTACATCCATCTAATTTAAATTTATTAATACTAAGAGAAACTAGTAGTTCTACTACTTTTGTAGAAAAGTTTGAAACAGAATTATACAGATTAAATTTAGCTAGTCAATCAGCATCTTTTTCACCATGGAATAGTTCAACAGCATTATCTAATAGTGTTTATGGTACTAAAGTAAATGCTCCAAACAATACAGACTTTTCTCAAGCTTGCTTTATATCAACTACGTCAGGGACAAATTATGGAAATCTAAATGGTAACCTTATAGCTGCTGATGAATTTTTCTTAAGCAATGGAACTGTTCAAGCAAATTTAACTGGACTAACACCGTCAGGCAATCCAGATTATAGCGGGATTACAAAACCAGCAGTGTTTTTTAGATCATTTGAAGGAACTAATGTTCAAAATGTAGCTAGTTTTACTTTTACTTTTGCATTTGGAACTGGTTCTACTGTTACAAATATGAACACAGCTTTAATAAATGGTGATGTAAAAATATATATAAGAAAAATACAAGAGTCTACAGGAGGGGCTGGTGCAACTATATTAGCTTGTGGACCAGGTACTTTTCAAGTTGCAGGATCTAATGCTTTTAATAATGGTGTAGATGGTATAGACAGCGCTGGTTCAATGATACGAATTGGTGACACTTCTACTGCTACTGCTATAAACTGTAGTGTAGGTGAATTTCAGTTAAGTCAAGGTGTTTATTTTGAGATACAATACCACAAAGCTGGAATTAAAATTTCTAACATCCAAGCAACTTTTAATATATAATATGGGTTTTAGTGAACAAGCAGTAGAAAGATTAACGTTTAAGGTACAGGCAGCTAATGTTATTGATGCTAATACTAATTTGTTTTGGTATGAGTCTAGCTTAGAAAACTCTCCTAAAATAACGCCAAATAGAATATTATCTCAATATTCTACAATAGTTGCTAATCCGCCAACTAGTATAAGTGATTTGCAAACAAACCTTATACCTGGCGCTTTAAGTGGTATAGTAGAAGATTTAACAGGAACAGACGCAAGCCCAATATATACACAGCTTACTCAAGCTAAACAAAACAATAATACCACTTGGGTTGCGTATACTACACCTGGCGATAGGAGCAGTGCTAGATTATTAAACTGGATTAATCCATCAAGCGTGCCTCAACCAAATGGCAATCAAAGTACAGCTTACGGTGTACAGCTATACAAACAAGTAAGTGGAGCTTATATACCAATACAAGCAACTGCTAATCAAACAACAGAAGTAGCTTGGGTTTGGAATTATGATCAAGGTTTGTTATTATTGGCTCCTGACTTAATAGCTGCATTGGGATCTTTTTCAGGCTTGTTTATAAGAGCATATAGATATATTGGAACAACAGGAGCAGATAGTGGAAGTAAAAGTTCTTTAGTTGTAAACTATGACAATGTATTAGTAGACAACAATGTTTCTGTAATAAACTTTAAAAGTAATTTAAAAGCAACTTTAAACAATGGAGTTGTTGATATAACGGACGAAACATTTATTTTCGATCAGACAACAGATAGTAATTCTTGGGCTATAACACATAACTTAAATAAATACCCAAGCGTTACTGTAGTTAATACTAGTGATGAAGAAGTAAAAGGCGGTGTGTCTTATACAGACAGCAATAGTTTAACTATAGATTTTCAAACTAATATCGCTGGTAAGGCGTATTTAAACTAACAAAATAAAAAAACAAAAAAAATGGCAGATATTAAATTTTTGCAAAATATTGATTTTACCGGCGTAACATCTAAAAATTTCGTCGTTGAAAGCGATGGTAGCCCTTCAACAACAGGTGCTATAACAGGGCAGATACTATTTGATAGTGGTAATGAGAAATTAGCATATTTTAATGGTACTGCATGGGTAACTGTACCTGATACAAACAGTAATACAACATATGCTTTAACAGCAGCTAGCGATAACATAACTTTAACAGGTTCAAATCCAACTTCAACTGACAATGTTTCTTTACAAACTGATGATTTTACTAATACTAGTTTAACAAGTACTAATAACGTTGTAACATTTGCTGGTGCTGTACCAACTACTACTAAGTTTGGTATGATTAAATCATACTCAACTGCGTTGACCAGTGAGCTTAATGTAGTTAGTAGCAATACTCCACAAACAGGTAATGATCCTACTAGAAACTATCAAGTTTGGATAGATAAAAATGGAAAAGCTTTAGTATATGTTCCATGGAGCGATAATAATACTGGTATGACAAGCTGGAATCTTAGTGATGGAGGTTCATCAGTTGCAATAAATGATGGAGAGACAGCTACAGTACAAGCTGGAACAAGCGGCTCATTAAAAGCAGCTTTATCAAGTCAAGCTATAAGTTTAGATGTAGAATACGGTACTAACACAGCCGACAAAAACGTAGTTACAGCTGCTTCCTCTACTACTACAGTTGCAGGTACTTCTCAATTATTAATTGAAAATAGCGGAGATGCAGCAGGAACTTCTGTAGTAGGTAGAATACCTTGGGCTAATCTTAAAGATGATGTAATAGGTGGTATATCTGGAGCAATGTCTTTCAAAGGTGCATATAGCAACTCTACTGCTGCTGGTTCACCTGATATTGGAGGTGGTCAAAATAATGCTGATAATACTTCAGGAACTACAGGAACTGATCTAGAACCAGGAGATACTTATGTAGTAAGTGCAATTGGAACAAAACCTAGATTTTTAAATGAAGCTATTGAAGTAGGTGACTTAATTATATTCTCTAAAACTACAGAAGTTACTTCTGGTAGTGCTGTTTCAGATAGTGACTTTACTATAGTAAACAGAAATATAGATTTAGCTACTGAAAGTGTAGCTGGTATAGTAAGTGTACCTACAGCAGGTGGATTAGCTATAGATACAACTACTGGAGCTAGTGCTGGTCAAATAAGTATTGCAGCTCAAACAGGTCTACCAACTGGCTCGCAAGGTGATGCTACCAATGTTCCTCAAATAACAGTTGATGGTAAAGGTATAGTTACAGCATTATCAACAGTAGCTATAAGCATACCTAGTGCAGGTAAAACAGTATTTGGAGCTACTGCTGGAGATGGTACTACTCAATTAACGTTTAAGCATAATTTAAGTGAAAGTAATGTAATAGTTCAAGCTTGGGAATTAAATGAAGCCGGAACCACTACTTTAGTTGGTGCAAATGTAGTGTATCCAGACATAGAAATTAAAGGTGCAGATGAAGTATATTTAAATTTTGCAGCAGCCGCAACAGGAAACAAATATGCAGTAACATGCACTCCATGCCCTGCATAAAATTAAATTAAATTAACATAAGTGGCAACAATTAAATTTTTAGAAGGAGTAGAGGTACCGGGCGTAAGTGAGTTTCAACAATCCACAGCTACGGACCCTACTCTTTATATAGATGCGGTTAATAACAAAGTAGGTTTTAGAACTGATACACCAGAGTCTGCATTTGATGTAAATGGTACAATGCGTTTACGTAATGAACTTAATGTAGGTGCAACCACAGAGCAAAACTTATTTGTAGCAGGTGGAACAGGTGGTCAATATGTTAAAATGGGTAATTACGGTTCAGGTAATTATTTTGGTGTTATTACTAGTACTAACCAACCTAAATATACCGCAAGCTTTGGAAGTGCAGGTAAAGTTGTAGAAGATAGCAGAATAGTAACTATTAAAATAACTGGTAATGGTTGGAATGATTTAAATACAACACCAGCTACTTTAGTCGCAGCACCGGGCGAAAATAAAATTATAATACCAAGAGAAGTTTTAATATATAGAGATGCTGCTAGTAGCGCGGGTACTGGATGGGCTACTACAGGAAACATAGGTGCTTGGATAGGTAATTCAAACGGTGGGGTAATAGCAGAATTTTTTCAAATACCTAGAACAGTATGCTCTCAATCAGGAACTTGGTTTTGGGCAGCGCCAGGACCTTTGCCGCAAGAAGGTAGCTTTTCTACTAATTGGGGAACTTCATACGATAAAAATAAAGCTATACTATTTGGTACACTTACAAAAGTAAGCGCTGCACCTGACTGGTATATACAAATAAGATATAGTACAATAAACCTTTCAGCTGGCATAACAGCAAATGTAGATACAACCATAAGTTAGTAAAAAGAAACTACTATCAAGTGATAGTATAAATAACAACCAATAAATAAACAAACATAAAACCATGACGTTTTTATATACCCGCACTAACACGTGGACTAGTGCACCACAACCAAATGAAGAAACCATTAAGTTATGGAAACATATAACTCAAAAGAAAAACTGGAGAGTTGTACAACTACCTAATGGATTTTTACAAACCGAATACTGTGACATTGAAGATCCAGACACTTGGATAGATGTAACCAGAAGAGAAACTATACAAGGAGCTGAACAAGCTATAGATAGCTCAATAGAGCATTATAGTAAAAAGCTTGAGTTTCTTCAAGGACCTAAAGTAGTTAAAACCTTTAAGTAAAGTATTCAAACAAATATAATTTAATTAAATAAAATGCAAGAAATAAAACTAGTAAAAGAGTTGGCTTTTGGTGAAACTGCTAAAAGCCAGCTTTTAACTGGGGTTGAAAAATTAACCAACGCGGTAGGTTCAACCTTAGGAGCAGGAGGTAAATGTGTTATATTAGAAGATGGCAATGGTAAACCTATAGTAACAAAAGATGGTGTGACGGTAGCTAACTCTATAACATTAAGAAATCCTATAGAAAATATTGGTGCTACTTTGTTAAAGCAAGCAGCTCAAAGAACTGTACAAGAAGCAGGAGATGGAACTACAACCGCTACTGTATTAGCTCAAGCTATATTAGATGAAGCTATTAAGCACGATCAAATAGACTATTTACGAAATATAAAGTTAGGAATAAATAATGGAGTAGAAAAAGTAATAGCATATTTAAATAAAAAAGCTAAAAAAATTAATGGCAAAAAAATAGATCAAGTAGCTACTATATCAGCTAACAATGATACAGAACTAGGATCAATAATAGCTAAAGCTTTTAAAAGTGTAGATAAAACAGGAGTTGTAATGTTAGAGACTAGTGATGATGAAAGAACATATGTTGATTTTATTGAAGGCATAGAGTATCCAGCTAGTTTAAAAAGTAATCATTTTATAAATAATAAAACTCAAGGCAGTTGTGAACTAAACAATCCTCTGGTTTTAATATGTGAATCTCCAATTTTAAACATAAGAAAAATACAAAAAGTATTAGAATATGTTATTACAAATAAAAAACCTTTACTTATAATAGCTGAAGTAGATCATCAAGTAAGTACAGCTTTAGCAATGAATAAAGTAAAAGGTAATTTAAACGTAAATGTTATTGATGCTCCAGTATATGGAGTTAATAAAAAATCAATACTAGAAGATTTAGCTTTAGTTACTAATGCAAGAGTTATAAATGAAGATTTAGGAGATGACATGGATTTAATATCAATAGATGATTTAGGTACTTGTTTAAAGTCTACTACTAACAAAGAAAATACTATATTGCAATGTGATTTGTCAAACAATGAAATTCTTGCGACAAACATAACTAGAATTAAAAATAAAATAAATACAACTAAAGACCCTAACTTATTAATTAAACTTGAAAAAAAATTAGCTTTTTATACTGGTAAAGTTGCCATAGTTAAAGTAGGTGCTAATTCTCAAGTAGAATTAAAAGAAAAAAGAGATAGGGCAGAAGATGCTATTTGTGCTACAAAAGCCGCGATAAAACAAGGTATATTACCAGGTGGTGGTATAGCTTTGTTAAATGCTTCTCAAAATTTAATACCTAAAAATGTAGGCGAAGAAGTATTATATTGTGCTATCAAAAAACCATTTGAGGTTATAATGAAAAACTCAGGAATAGATGAGGATTATTTTATTCCAACTAGAGAAGGTGTAGGATATAACGTGGTTACAGGAAAAACGGTGGATATGGTTAAAGCCGGAATAATAGATCCTTTATTAGTAACTAAAAGCGCACTTAAAAACGCGGCTTCTGTAGCTACAACTATAATATCTACTGACTGTATAATAAATAATGTTAGAGATGAAAGCCGTAGGTAAGTATATAGTAATAAGTCCTAAAAAAGAAGTATCTGTAAAAACTAAAGCTGGTTTAATATTAGGTGAAGATCAGCGAGAAGACGTAAGATATAGAGAAGCTGATGTTGTTGCTGTGGGATCTGATGTTAAAGGTTTAAAAAAAGATAATAAAATATACTATGATAAAGCTGCCGGTTTTAATATAGAAATTAAAGGTAAACTTTGGAAAGTAATTAAAGAACATGACGTAGTTATAATATTATGAGTAGAACAAGAAAAGGTGGTAAATATAAACAGGGTTCATTCGCTAGTCAATTTAAACAAGGACTTGCTATGCAAAGCCCTATGTTTGCTGTTGCTGT
>MDTB01059763.1_pt1 | contig 12054 bp, 10 predicted proteins | sample 811161 | NCBI WGS metagenome assembly MDTB01 (sample SAMN05326650, study PRJNA326480) | marine metagenome | isolation source: seawater | place: Mediterranean Sea | collected 2009 | reverse complement strand
GCAGCGTGTGGAAGTAGCGACGACGATGACTCTTCGAGTAGTTCTAGTGAAAGCGCTAGCGCAACTGCTGAAGACCACAGCGATGATGACGATCATGATCACGAAGAAGAGGAAACTGGCGGTGGACTAAGCCAAGACGCAGTTGAAAAAGCTGTATCTGGTGACGACGAAGCCGAACAAGAAGTTGACGAAGACGCGCCAACTTTTGACACATCAACTATTGAAGGACTCGAGGCTTCTTGGACTTATAACCGAGAGAAGCTCGTAGCGATGATCACCGAAAAAATGGAAGCCGGTGAATGGGGTGTTGGTGATGATGGCATTCTTCGTGGACCAACCGGATTTGAAATTGACCTCAACGAGTGCCCTGCCGACTGGAGTGACACGGGAGGCGTAACCGCTGATTCCGTTCGTATCGGCCACACAACCGCTCAGTCAGGCAACCTAGCTGCATATGGAAACATTGCTGTTGGCTGGGACTCCTACAACAATTACGTTAATGAAAATGGTGGAATTGGCGGGCGTGATATTGAGCTGATTGTTAAAGACGATGCCTACGTTGCCGCACAGACGATCGAATTCATTGACGAACTCATTGAATCCGAGAATGTATTTATGATCGTAACTCTCGGCTCACCGAACACTCTTGCGGTATACGACACTCTTAACTCAGAATGCGTTCCGCAACCGTTCGTGCAAACAGGACACCCTGCATGGGGCGATCCTGAAATTCACCCTTGGACTAGCGGAATGATCATGTCCTACTCCACTGAAGCTGTTCTCTGGGGTACATGGATCAAGAACAACCTTGCTGATCAACTTCCTGTAAAGGTTGCCGGGCTTGTAATGGACAATGACTTCGGTTTGGCCTACGAGCTTGGTTTCGAGGCATATGCCGAAGGCAACCCGGACATCGTTGCTGAGTACCTCCCTGTTCGTCACGATCCGGCAGCGCCGACTGTGACTAACGAGGTCACAACCATCGCGGCGTTCGACCCCGATGTCTTCATTTCGATGACTGCAGGGAACCCTTGCTTGCTGGCGATCCAAGAGGTAGAGGCTTCAGGTCTTCTCGATTCGGTTTCGGCCGCCTTCACGCCATCAGTCTGTGTGGGTATTGCCGCCTACATGACGCCTGCGGGAATGGCAGCTGACGGATGGTGGATAGCCGGTGGCGGTTGGAAAGATAGCCAAGACGCTAACTACATCGATGATCCTTACATGAAGTTCATCAACGAAACTCTGGAATCTGATGGCCTTGATCAGACGGTCAGCCTGTACGGAGTTGGCTTTGGTGACTATGGCTGGTCCTATAACGAGGTACTGCGAGTAGCAGCCGAGCTCCCTGGAGGGCTGTCAAGGACCAACTTCATTCTGGCCCTGCGCACCTTCTCAGGTAAGCACCCCAAACTGTTAGATGGCATTGAGTTCGGTGCCTGGGGAGCAAGCGATGGATACTTTGTAGAAGGTTCCGACTTCAGCCAATTTGATGCTACGAATCAATCTTGGGTGCAGGTTGGAGACCTTGTCGATGCGAATGGTCTTTCCCCGAACTGTCGTTGGGACAAAGACAATGGCGGTTGCCGATAAATCCGGCCTGTCATTAAATAGCATTTGAAAAATTTAAATGCGCTTGAAAGGGCCGCCAGGAAAACCCTGGCGGCCCTTCAAGTTTTTGGGGTCAATCTTCAGCTAGTAACGCCCGACTAATCACTAGTTTTTGAATCTCGCTAGTCCCTTCGCCGATAATCATCAAGGGAGCGTCGCGATAATATCGCTCTACTGGGTACTCAGTGCTGAAGCCGTTCCCTCCATGAATCCTCATCGCATCTAAGGCCAGTTCGCTGGCAGTCTCAGACGCAAAGAGCTTCGCCATTCCCGCGGCGAGATCAACACGCTCTCCAGCATCCGCTTTGCGAGCCGCCTCGTAAGTAAGAAGTCTCGCCGCTTCTAGCTTTGTCGCCATTTCGGCCAATCTGAAGGCAATCGCTTGATGCTGACTAATAGGACGGCCGAAAGCTTCTCGTTCTTTGGCGTAAGCCAACGCAGCGTCATAAGCAGCTTGAGCGACGCCCACGCCTCGTGCCGCGACATTTATTCTGCCAAGCTCCAAGGCTGACAAAGCCCAGCGAAAGCCGTTTCCGATTCCTTCCTCGCCACCCAAGAGCTGATCGTGACCCAGACGATGATTGTCGTAAGACATCTCTACCGTTTCCAGGCCTCGATAGCCGAGCTTGTCAATCTTTCGACTAATGCTTATTCCTCCGCTTTGTTTTCCTGGAGTCTTTTCGACAATAAAACAAGTAATTCCCCCTGCTTGAGTGCCGTCCTCGTCAGGTACTCGCGCCAGCAGTGCTACGACCCCGGCTTTTTCGCCGTTTGTAACCCACATCTTTGTGCCGTTTATGACCCATTCGTCGCCATCACGTTCAGCTCGACATCTGAGCGCAGCTGCATCAGAACCGCTATCTGGTTCCGATAGTGAAAAACAGCCGCGTAACTCACCTGTTGCCATCAACGGAAGCCACCGCTGTTTTTGTTCTTCGGAACCGAATTTGCTGATCAACTTTGCGCAAATCAGATGACTATTGATGATCCCAGCGAGGGACATCCACCCTCTTGATAGCTCTTCAACCACACGCGTATAAGTCATGTTGTCTAGATCGAGTCCGCCAAACTCAGAAGGTATCGTCGCTCCGAAAAGGCCGAAATCCCCCATTTGTAATGCCATATCAGTGGGATATTCATCCGGCAGTTCAAAATCAGACGCGTTAGGAATTACCTCTGCTTCCACCCAATTTCTTAGGGCCGAAATCATGTCGTCAGCAACGTCACTATCAGTCATAACCATTCTCTTTCGCACTAAGGCCATCTATTTCCTACTATCCAGGGTGAGTTCGTGCCCCATTGGCTTATCTAAACTCTTTAATTAGACCCGATCGATCGGAATAGTTGTATGCAAATATCAATGGTTATCGGTACCGGTGCAAGCCTTGACCCCAGCGGCCTTGCCCGACACGTACAAAATCTGGAAAGCGCTGGCGTGGACCTTGTTTGGGGAGGTGAAATTTATGGATACGACCTTGTATCGACCCTCGCGTTTGTCGCTGGCCAAACCAAGACCATCAAGCTGATGACAGGTATTTTGCCGGTCTACTCGCGTAGCCCTGCTTTAATCGCCCAAACAGCAGTCACAATTGACACGCTATCTGAAGGTCGGTTTGTGCTGGGTCTTGGCACATCGGGACCACAGGTTATAGAAGGGTGGCATGGAGTTCCTTTCAAAAAACCGCTTGGAATGACACGAGACGTAATCGAAATTTGCCGCAAAGTCTGGTCCGGCGACAAGGTTGAACACGAGGGTCGTGCATTCAACCTGCCACTAGCCGAAGGAGAAGGAACGGGCCTTGGGAAACCATTGAAGCTGATGTGTAAGCCCTACCGTCGGGACATACCCATCGCTGTCGCCTCTATCGGCCCCAAGAACGTTGAGATGACCGCAGAGCTTGCCAATATGTGGCAGCCAATTCATTTTCTACCTGAAAAATTTCACGATGTATGGGGTGAGTCCCTCCACGCCGGAAAAGAAAAAAGATCTTCAGAACTAGGTGACTTGGGAATCGTCGCGGGTGGAACTGTCGCATTAGGTGAAGGAGTGCAGGTTGAAGCAGCCCGAAAAGCTGTGCGAGACAACACAGGCTTCTACGTCGGAGGCATGGGCGCACGCGATCAGAATTTCTACAACGATCTATTTAAACGCTATGGATATGAGCAAGAAGCCGAAGAAATTCAAGATCTCTTTCTGAGTGGCAAAAGAGACGAAGCTTTCTCCAAAGTGCCCGATGACTACATAGACCGAGCAAGCCTCACAGGCGACGAGGCTAGGGTTCGCGAGCGGATCGAGGTCTATAAAGAAGTCGGAGTTACCTACCTCAACATTGATATTCCAGCGGACACGGAAAATCCTCTCGAAGTCATTGAGAAAGTAAAAGCCTGGGCCGAGTAAGACAATATGACCCGAGCCACAGCGAATGAGCGTTTCAGTGCCGCTGCCGCCGTTCTAGGCCTGGAACCAGACATAACTAGGTTCCCTGAAGACACCAGAACAGCGAAGCAGGCAGCAGCGGCACTGCGCTGTGAATTGGGACAGATCATCAAATCGCTCGTATTTGCGTGTGGGGGACAGGCAGTACTGGCTTTGACTGCCGGCGATCGACAGGTGAATACCGAATTACTCGGTCTTCTGAATAGTGCAAAAATAGAAAAAGCTGACGCTTCGATGGTGCGTGAAGCTACCGGTTTCGCAATAGGTGGTGTTCCACCCTTTGGTCATTCCAGTCCGCTTAAATGCTTTATTGACCAAAGCATCTATCGATACGAAACTGCATGGGGAGCAGCTGGCACCCCCGACACGGTTTTCCCCATTAGAACCGAAAAATTGGCAGGTTTGAGCGGTGGACGAATTGCTGAATTTACTCAGTGAACCCAACGGTGCTTATACGTTGCTGCTGATCTCGCCCTAATGTCTGAACATGCCTGTGCATCAAACAACGATTGTTCCCCGCTTTGGAGAACTTGACCCCTATAACCATGTCAACCACGCTGCCTACATAGCGTATTTTGAGGCAGCGCGTTGCGTCGCGCTTGATGACATAGACATGTCACTGTCAGACCTCAGTGACCGAGGTCTCCAGATAGTGGTAACGAAATTAGAAGTCAAATTTCGAGAACCGGCCACCGCTCGAGACGAACTTGTTGTTGAAACCTATGTCCACGAGATGAAACGAGTTAGCTCAACATGGAAACAACAAATTTTAAGAAAGAGCGACAAACAAACTCTCGTAGAGGCTCAACTTATTTTAGGGGTGTGCGATTCCGGTGGAAGACCAACGAGACCGCCCGCCGACCTGAATGAAACCCTGTCTCGCCTCTCCACTGACGACTCCTAGCGGTGAGATTAGCTAGCACTAGCGAGCAAATATCACACAACAGGTGACAGGCCGCCGTCGATATTTATAGACGCGCCGGTTAAGTACGAAGCAGCGTCGCTTGCCAAGAAAAGCGCCAGATTCGCGAATTCCTGAGCTTCACCCATCCGGCCTATCGGGATCTTTGAAGCAATATTTTCGGTAAATTCTTCAAACGTTTTGTCGGAATGGTCACGTTGCCACCTAGTTATCCACTGATTGCTGATTAGGAATCCTGTGTTGAGAGCGTTGACCAAAACCCCATCGGAAGCGAATTCAGAAGCTAAGGCCTTGGTCATTGCCATGCCTGCAGCGCGCGCTACTGATGTTGGGCAACTAGCAGCCCCCGGTGCCTTTGCCGCCGTGTTCAAAGTATTAATAATTCGACCCCATTTCTGCTTACGCATATCTGGAATACAGAGCCGAGAGAGGTGAGCGGCAGAGAAAAATTTGAGATTGAAATCCTCAAACCAATCCTGGGTGCTCACCTCAAGAAAGGGTTTTGCGTTTGAAGTGCCGGCATTGTTAACAAGAATGTCTACCGCGCCAAAAAATGACACTGCTTCTGAATGCGCCCGTTCAGTTTCTTGGATATCGCTGACATCTGCAGAAATTGCTAAAAACTTTCCAGATGGCCGGATAGCAGCCAGTGACGAACATGTTTCGGCTAGGACATCGACGTCTCGAGCCACTATGACCACGTCTGCCCCTGCGAGAGCAAATGATTCCGCCATAGCGCGACCTAGACCTCTGCTCCCTCCAGTAATAAATGCTCGACGGTCGGTGAGGTTAATCTCCATAGCCCGAAGCTACAGCTAGTGGTCTAAAGACGTCAGCGATCCCAACGAATCAAACCTTCCTGCATGCAGGTTGCTACTAAATTTCCAGCAGAATCGAAGAAACGGCCACTAGCAAGCCCTCGGCTTCCTCCAGTAGTTTCGACGCGTTGTTCGTATAAGAGCCACTCATCAGCTAATACCTCCTGATGAAACCACATTGAGTGATCCAAACTTGCGCCTGTCAACCGATCATCTTGCCAGCGATAACCATGGGGCAACAAGACATGGTCAACCAATGTCGCATCTGCGATATAAGCCAGCGCTGCCTCCTGTAGGCAACGGTCTTCGCCTATGGGTTCGTTGATGCGTAACCACATCAATTGAGGCTCCGTAATAGAAGTACCTTCGGGCAGATCGGGAGGGTTTATGTACAGAATGTCCATCGGCCTGGATCTTCCATGCCATTCCCCCGTTAACTCCGATGACTGCGATTCCCAATAGTCGTAGTAGGACAAGATCTCTTCATCAGGCCCTGGAACATCGAAATGCACCTTAGGAGACCACTCCAATCCGTCTTCAGCAACGTGAAATGACAGGGTGCTTCTAAAAAGTTCGAGCCCTGACTGGTAAGCAACAACTTGTCGAACACTGAAGCTACGACCATCGCGTACTTCCTCGACGTGTAACTGGGTTAGCGCATCGACATCGCCTGGCCGTAAGAAGTAAGAATGAGACGAATGAATCGATTTAGAGGAATCGACACACAACTGAGCAGCCCGCAAAGTGTGCGCTAGAAACTGGCCTCCGAATGTTCTGAGTCCACCCTCAGGAGCTGCGGGGGCTACAAATTCATTATTTCCGAGGGGCTCAATTGCCATGAGATCTTTAAAAACATCAGACACAAGAATGAACTTAGCGAGCCAAAGGGGTCGTTGGCCCTCTAGGATCGCCAAACCGCATGAGGATAGGAATCAAGCGTGAGTTGGGAATCAGAAATAAACGAGTTACGAGAGAGAGAAGCGTTCGCTGACAAGCTCGGTGGCGAAGACAAAATTGAACGTCAGCATCATTTCGGGAAGCTCACCATTCGCGAACGGATCGCCGCTATTGCCGACTCTGAATCGTTTCATGAAATAGGGAAAACAGCTGGCGTCGCGACCTATGACGAAGATGGCAATCTCATTTCCTTGACCCCCTCCAACTTTCTATTTGGATTGGCGCGCATTGATGAGCGGCCTGTTCTGCTCTCCGGAGATGATTTCACTGTGAGAGGTGGATCTGCTGATGCCACGATTCCTGAAAAGCGCAACACGGCGGAAGGCATGGCGCTAGAACTGAGACTCCCTCACTTGCGGCTTGTCGATGGTATGGGTGGCGGAGGATCGGTTAAGACAATCGAAACCGCCGGAAGAACCTACATACCCGTGCTCAAAGGTTGGGAAACCGTAGTGAGACACTTAGCGATCGCTCCCTCTGTTTCGCTTGCTTTGGGATCGGTCGCCGGAATAGGAGCGGCGCGAGTAGCGACGTCGCATTATTCGCTAATCGTTCGAGAAAGCGCTCAAATGATGATCGCCGGACCGGCCCTAGTTGAACAGGCCCAATTAGGTGATCACGGCAAAGAAGAATTGGGTCACGCCAATATCCACACAGCCAATGGAGCGATCGATGATGCTGTTGATTCAGAATCTGAGGCATTTGAACGGGCTAAAACTTTCCTTTCTTACCTGCCCTCAAACGTTGATGAACTTGCACCGCGAATAGAACCGGAAGACTCAGTTGACCGACGCGACGAAGAATTGTTGTCCCTAGTTCCGCGAGAACCTCGACGCGTGTACCAGATGAGAAAAATTATCGACTCAGTATTTGATGTCGGCTCCTTTTTTGAAATCGGATGTTCCTGGGGTAAATCGATAATCACTGGCTTTGCTCGTTTGGACGGCTTTCCCGTAGCTGTTTTTGCCGAAGACCCATACCAATACGGAGGAGCATGGACCGCTGATGGGTGTCGAAAACTTATTCGACTTTTAGATACCGCATCCACGTTCCACCTACCGGTCGTGCACCTTGAGGACTGCCCGGGGTTCCTAATCGGAAAGGAATCAGAAGAAAGCGCGACCATACGATATGGATCTCAAGTGTTGGCGGCGCTAGGGCAACTAACTACCCCGTTTGCTTGTGTCGTTATCCGAAAAGCATTCGGTGTTGCAGGGGCTGCTAACAATAAGCCCGGCTTTTATAGCCATAGGTATGCCTGGCCGTCAGGCGACTGGGGGTCACTTCCTATCGAAGGCGGAATAGAAGTGGCTTACAAGCAAGATCTCGCTGACGCAGACGATCCCGATGCACTTCTTGAAGAAATCAGGGAACGACTCAACCGAGTTAGGTCACCTCATCGAGCCGCCGAATTTTTTGAAATTGAAGAAATTATAGATCCGCGAGATACACGCCCACTCTTGTGTGAGTGGATTGATCTGGCGCAACGGGCGTTAACAACTGGACCATCTTCATTTAGTTACCGACCGTGACAGCCGTGCAATATGTGCGATAAAACAGCCCTCAGAATCTCAGCTATCAATATCTAACAACTCACGCATTTTAGGAAAATACATGTACCCGAGCTATAGCGAAGAAGCGGAAACATACCGACAAAAGGTTCAAGCCTTTTTGAGTGAACATTTGCCAGCTAACTGGAGCGGACTAGGTGCACTTGGCGAAGCGGAGAGGGATGTATTCATAGAGGAATGGCGATCTCTTCTGGCTGAGAACAGGCTGCTAGCCGTCTCATGGCCCGAAGAGTACGGCGGAGCTGGCCTCAGTGAAGTTGAACGGATCGTACTTGCGGAGGAGTTTGCTAAGGCCGGCGTTCCGGAAGGTAATGAAAACGACGCGTTTTCGATCACCATGGTCGGCAACGCCATCATCCAATGCGGCACTGAAGAACAAAAGAGAACCTTTCTGCCTCGGATAATCAGCGGTGAAGACCGGTGGTGCCAGGGATACAGCGAACCAAATAGTGGCTCCGATCTAGCCAACCTTGGCGCGCGCGCCGTTCTAGATGGAGATGAGTGGGTAATTAATGGTCAAAAAGTGTGGACATCAAGTGGACATACAGCCAACTGGATTTTTGTCCTATGTCGCACAACACCAGAAGCCCCCAAACACAAAGGCATCTCGTTTTTGCTGGTCCCTATGGAGCAAGAAGGTGTTGAGTGTCGGCCCATCATTAACATCAGTAATCGGCATGACTTCAATGAAGTCTTCTTATCCGACGCTAAGACTCCCAAAGAAAATGTTGTAGGTGACGTCAACGATGGTTGGAGGGTAGCCAACGTGCTACTCGGTTTCGAACGAGGACATGGGGCTACGACCGATGCTGTTCGATTCAACGATGAACTTCAAAGAGTTCGCGCGGTAGCTGAAGAACGTGGCGCTACCAAAGACCCACTCATGCGACAAGATTTTGCGCGAGCCCACAGCAAAGTCGAAATCATGAAATGGATGGGCCAGCGTCAAGTCACCTCAGTGCTGGCGGGAAATCCGCCCGGGCCTGAATCCTCCTTACACAAGCTTCTTTGGAGCGAATACCACACTTGGTTTACTGCAAAAACCATGCATATTCTTGGAGCAGACGCCATGACCCCGAACGGGCGAGAAGCCGCACACGGGATACAAACCGACGCGATCGGAGCAGAGTTTTCTAGCCTGGCTTGGGTTCAAACAATGCTTGGAGCGCGGCCCGGAACTATTTACGCTGGTACATCAGAAGTTCAGCGAAACATTGTGGGCGACCGGGTATTGGGTCTACCACGCGAGCCACGTGCCGATAGTGGGCCTTGGAATGAAATTGGAAAAAGTTGATCTAACCGCTTTAGGGGGAACACAAAATGGAATTACGACTTGACGGGAAAACAGCGCTCGTAACTGGCGGATCTGCTGGGATCGGAAAAGGCATCGCGAAAGCATTTGCTGATGCCGGTGCTCAAGTCATGATCACTAGCCGCAAAGCTGATAAGTGTGAGGACGCCCTCGCCGATATTGGAGGGGATAGTGACTACATCACCTCCCACATAGGGCAGCTCGAAGAAGCTGAACGAGTTATCGATGGCACCATTCAACGTTTCGGAGCGGTTGACATCCTGGTAAATAACGCCGCGACGAATCCTTGGGCTGGACCAATGATTGATTGCGACGTCCCCCGATTAGACAAGACCTACGAAGTGAATCTTCGCGCACCGTTGCAGTGGACCCAGACAGCGTGGCAAAAGTGGATGGAAGAAAATGGTGGCTCAGTCATCAACATCTCTTCCGTCGGTGGGTACACCACTAGTGAGGCATTAGGCGTGTATTGCATGTTCAAAGATGCTCTCATGCACATGACCCGGCAATTGGCCGCAGAACTCGGGCCTAAGGTCAGAGTGAACTGCATTGCCCCGGGCCTTATCCGCACTGACTTCGCCAAAGTGCTGTGGGACGGGCCGCGTGGTCAAATGATCTCGGACATGTTGCCGATGCGACGCTTAGGAGAGCCAGAAGATATTGGCGAAGCCGCCCTTTATCTATCAGCTGGCGCTACTTGGATGACCGGAAACACTATGACTATTGACGGGGCGAACTTATTCGTATTGCCGGCGAGTTACCTCTCGAAGAGGATTGACTCCTTCAAATTGGCGGGTAGTACCACTATTGCTGTGGACTTACGCAGTATGGATTTCTCGATCCAGAACGGTACTTCTCAATAACGAGTTGAGTTCGACTGGAGTCACGTGGCGCCTGCTCGTCGCAGGAGTTTTCCTAATGCTGGCCTCAACGTTTCTGTTCCAGCTAGCGCGAGGCGCCTCAAGCTGGAGACTCCTCCAAGCCTTGGGGGTTTGGTCCGTCGGGTTCTGGGTTATTCGAGGGGGAGACATTTTGCTTGATTCCCAATGGAGCTTGGGTTTCAAAACAGTTCACACATTGTTGATGTTTGGAACGTTCATATTGGTGGCCTTGTCTATGACTGGCAGAAGAACTAGCTCACCGACACGAGGCTAGAAAACCAATTCCACACCACTGCAGGATCCTCAACCATCACGTTGTGGCCTGACCCATAGAAAACATGCGGCTCGCCAGTAGACATAGCGACATGATCGCTCGGCGACACGAGCGGATCATGTTCCCCCAGAGACATGTGCACAGGTGTCGATAGCCCGCTGAAAAGTTGAGTAAATGGCGGCGAGCCTTCGACGACCAGGACAGTCCTAGGGTCTTGACAGACTCTCCATCCATCTTTGTCTTGCACGATCCCAGATTCGACCAGAGGACTATTCGCATCCACTAGGCCAAGCAGTCCCGATAGTTTCAAGAACCAATCAGCAGCTCCAGCTCGGTCATCAAAAAGTCGCGCCGGTTTTGCTGCAACTTCAGGAAGCTTGGAAAGTTCCGTCTCTGTCCAAAGTAACTTCACTCCGATAGTTGCTAACACCAGCGGTGTTGCGCCAAAAAATCCGGTCGCCAAAGCTGCACCCACCCCGCCCCCCATCGAATGCCCAAGCACCACATAGGGTTCGTCTACCTCAAGTAGCTCACTCACGTCTGATGCCATGGCATCGAAAGAATATGAGTCGGACCACTTAGCAGAACCGTGACCAGGCAAGTCAGGTGCGATAATGCGACCGGAATAATTAGCACTATGTACGAACGAGTCCCAAACTCGGCCAGTTGCGCCAAGTCCATGTAACAAGACAATCGTCGGTTGATGGGCCATCAGGTCAATAGTAATTGCAATTTAAGGGAACCTAGAATTATCAATGAGTTAAGTGGCGTTTAGCTACTATTTATCCTTTTACAGTGTTCAACAGAGCGAAGGCAGCTTTGTGATGGCACCATATAGCGATGCCTCGTAACCGAACACCCTTCCGAGGATGGAAGGTTGTTAATGCAGGCATTCTGATTCAGTTCATCCAAAGTGCTTTAATCATGCAAGCGATGGGTAGCTACCTCGTGGTGCTTGAGCGTCAATTTGGATGGAGCAAGTCGGTTCTTTCGGCAGCGTTTTCAGTAAACCGTTTCGAATCAGCACTTTTGGGGCCTCTGCAGGGTTGGATGCTCGACCGATACGGCCCGAAACGAATCGCGAGAATAGGTTCGTTTTTCCTAATAATCGGATTTGTCTGGTTTAGCCGTATACAAAATCTGTGGGAATTTTTTGCCTCGTTCTTGTTTATAGCGATTGGTGCCGGCCTAAGCGGTTTCCTGACCGTGACAGTCGCCATAGTTCGCTGGTTCGAACGCCGACGAGCCCGTGCCTTAGCTACCGGAAGCTTAGG
>MDTB01018929.1_pt1 | contig 12054 bp, 12 predicted proteins | sample 811161 | NCBI WGS metagenome assembly MDTB01 (sample SAMN05326650, study PRJNA326480) | marine metagenome | isolation source: seawater | place: Mediterranean Sea | collected 2009 | reverse complement strand
AGTTTGTTCTCTAATTAATTGGTCTATACCTTTAAGCATGCTTCCACCACCTGTCATGATAATACCTTGATCTAATATATCAGATGATAACTCAGGTGGAGTGCGCTCTAAGGCTCTTTTAACAGCTTCAACTATTGCATTGATGGGGTCCTTAAGCGCCTGCCTGATTTCATCAGATGAAACTTCAATTGTTTTGGGTATGCCTGAAACTAAGTCTCTTCCTTTGACAGCAATCATTTCGGTTTTTACGCGCATTGCAGAACCTACAGATTTTTTAATAGATTCTGCAGTAGAAGGACCAACTTCGAGCTTATGTTCATTTCTGAACCATTGTATAATTGCCGTATCCATTTCATCACCAGCCACGCGAATAGCTTCTTTTGTTACTACTCCATTCAATGCAATAACGGCTATTTCTGTAGTACCCCCACCAATATCAATAATAATGCTGCCGACAGGTTTTGAAATATCCAAGCCTATACCAATAGCCGCTGCAACAGGCTCTTCAATCAGGTAAACCTGGCGCGCATTAGCTCTTTCTCCTGAGTCACGGACTGCCCTTCTTTCAACTTCCGTGACACCAGATGGAACACAAATAACCATACGAGGTCGTGCAAGTCTATTCATATTTATTTTGCTTATAAACCCTTGAAGCAAACCATCGGTCATATTAAAATCTGCTATTACCCCATCCCTGAGTGGTCTTACGGTTTCAATTTCTCGATGTGTTCGACCTACCATTGCCTTGGCATCATAACCAACAGCTATTATTTTATCATCATGAACAGATTTAGCAACAATAGAAGGTTCGTTTATTAAAACGCCTTTACCTTTTATGTAAACAAGAGTATTCGCTGTACCTAAATCAATAGCAATATCACCAGATACCCAGCTAAGAGGATTTTTAAACTTACTTAAAATATTCATATGATTGCGTTTATATAACTCGGATTATATAATAAATAATTTACAATTATTTTCAATTTAAAGAATAGTTATAAATTATTCTTTAAACGACCATCAGTTGCAAGTTTGTCTGCAACAGCATTTTTATCCCTTAAAACATGCACTAAATCCCATTTTTGTAAATTTGATAGCAAGGAAAGTGTTTCAGCGTGAAGCTTTTTCATTCTATCATTCTTAACTTTATATTCACCATTAACTTGCTTAACGACTAACTCGCTATCTGAATATATTACGATATTATGGATAGATAATTTTAATAATGATTTTAAGCCGAATATTAATGCACCATATTCAGCTTCATTGTTTGTAGAATCATGTATGTACTCTGAAAAGGTAAAAATTTCTTCACTGTCTTTATAAATAACTCCTCCAATACCGGAAGTTTTTGAGTGGAGATCAGCTGCACCATCTATATACATACTAAAAGAATACAATTTAGAACCTATTTTGTTATAGATGTTTTTAAGTATAGGATTTTTTTGATTTTTACTTAGTGATAATAATTCTCGCAAAGCATCAATCTCTCTATTATCCAGCTTCATAGATATCTTTTACCAGTTATTACCACCATAAAAAGGTGATGTTAATCTATAATCTCCAAAACCAGATTCATCAACAAAGTCGAAGTATTTATTAATCCTGTAATAGTGCCATCTTTGCTGATAGATCCTAGTAAATGGATCGCTGTATTCTTCAATATCATCAGGTCTACCAAACTTTATATAAATCTCTCCCATATGAGTTCTCCAGCCATCAGTGCTACCTTTAAAGGAACTATTTGCATACGCAACTCTAGAAAAATATTCATCTTGGAGCTCATTTTCTTTTGTTCCAGGTGAGGGATCCCTTTCCTTCCAATAGGAGAGAAATAACTCTTCTTGCTTCTCGGCTTTAGCCCTTCTCATATTTTTATATTCATCATCAACTAGAATATATCTCATTGCAAGAATAGCTTCATTGAAGCTTGCTATTGATTTAGAAAAACCATCACGCGTTACACCGAAAATTAGAGACTCCTTCTTTTTTGATTTTCCTTGCTGAAGGGTAACATATATTTTCTTTCTAAGTCCTTTATTTATAACATTATCAGGTAAAGTAATTCTCTGAAAGAAGTGATTGTTGTCTGAATAAATTTCAAAGGACTGATTCCATAGTTCTTTTTTATTGGAAGAATTAATTAGTATATCAATCTTATACTTCCCTGTATCAATTTTACCCGATAGAAAAATTGTTGGTTTAATTGATTTTTTACCTATAACATTTGTTATTATTGGTATCTCATTGGTTTTTAAACCCCAATCTCCTTCAAAGCTGTCAATTAAAAATGGTTTAAATAGAAAAATTTCAGAAGACTTCTTCTTAAGTTTAATTTCTCTATTAATAACCCCACTCTCATTAGAATCCCTATCAAACAATTCCGATGTTATCACATAATCGTCTATTGGAACCTTGAATTCATAAAAATGAATAGTGGAAATCTTATCAGATGTGGACTCTAGATAATCATTTGTTTTTAGAGTATTCGACCAACTCTTTCTTCCTATTTGCTCACCCTTATTTTTTTTTAATGTTATTTTTGCTTGATAGGCTGTTTCAAATGAACCGGATTTTTTTACAAATTTTAACACCTTATTTGGAACGACTAGGTATGATAGAATTCTTATTGAATCAGAATTTGAGTCAGCAACAGGGAAAGTGGAAAAAGTATATTGTCGAAGCATAGGAATTTTTTTATCCCTAGATCGATTTTGGGAAAAAGCATAATCCATGGATAGGAGGTAGAGAAAAACGCTTGAAATAGCTATATAGTATTTTTTCATTATTTATAACGATACGAAAACATACCTTCGGAAGTTCCAATCCAAAGTTTTCGAGAATCAACTTTTAATTTATTAATATTACCTAAAAAATTATAATTAAAATAATCTGGTACTTTTTTCTTGTTGTTGTAATGCGTTAATTTATTAACAGTTGCAATAAAAAAATCATTCTTATGTACATCAAAATCTATTATTTCTTCTCCTTGATAAATAGCAGAATTAATTGTTTTTGACCATGTTCTATTTGAAGTGTCTAATTTTATGATAGATTCATGTGTTGAAAAATACACATCGTTATTAGATGTTGCTATTGCTGTAAAACTAGTCTGACTAGAAGGAAATGTGATTTCCTTATCTCTGTATCCGTAGTCTGCATAATCATATAGCATACTATTTTTATTATTGTAAATTAATAGACCCGATTCTGTTGCTAAATAAATATTATTTTTAAAAAACAATAAATCATGGATAAATATATTTTTAAGTGCATCCGTAACTTCATTTTCAATTAAATCATTAGAAATGGAGTCAATAATTTGTAAACCATTCGGAGTGGCAATCCACATACTTCTTTCGTTGAAGATGATATTTTTTACAAAATTACTACGCGATCCTGATGGTAAATAAATTTGATTCCAGCTATCTTTCTTTTTATCGTAAGTGATGATTTTTTCATTTCCGCCAAAAAAAATCATTTTCTTATAATCTAAAATTGAAAAAATGGGAGTTTCATCAATATTTATAATATTTTTAAAATAATAATTCTCATAAATATTCCTATTGATATCAAAATATGAAATTCCAGAATTAGGACCGTATGTTCTACCGCCAGCCCATAGTCCACTGGTTCCCTCGAATGCATATACATCTTTTGATGATAGTCCATATTTATAAGGTTCTAAAATTCGCATATTTTTATTTCCGACAAAAAAAGTACCATCATTACAACCAATTACAATTTGGTTAAAATCACTTTCAGCAATTGTTCTTATTTTAACATTTTCTCCATCTGGGTTGATGAATGTATTCAATGAGCTCATCCAGCCTCCGGAAACATTGTACTTAAAAAGAATATCGGAATAGTCAATATTGAATTGGTTGGAGCCAGAACTCCATTTGACTTTTTTGTTTTGCCTAACCATAGTTTCTAATGGAATACCTGTACCTCCATCAAGTCTAAATAGCATACCGGATGACTCAACCCAAATATCTTTGCCATCATCACCCAGCCTATCAATATAGGTCCTATTAACAAGACCGATTGAATTAAAAGAAATTCTTCTCCAGTCTCCATAGCTAGAATAGCTATAATAAAGAGCGTTATTTGTTGCTACCCAAAGCATTCCGCTTTCTGAATAATGGACAGCAGTTATAAAATTTTCCCCCAAGCCTTGGGCTGAGGTTATTGCTTCTTCAAATCTATTATTATTTACATTGAATCTCAATACACCTGCACCCTCAGTTCCGATAAATGCATACCTATCACCAAAAGAAATTGAATTAATTGAACCAGAATAGCCGTAAAAGTTCCAATCGAAAGGATTAAAGCGTAAATCAGGTTGAGAGAAAACTAATTGAAGAAAAAATATAATATATACTGGCTTAACAATATCTAATGACATTTCAAGATCAAATTAAAATTATTAATTAATATAACTATTAATCTCACTTAACATTTCTAAAGAAACTGGTACAACACCGACCTCTTCACAAACTCTACCTGCAGCAAAGTTAGATAAATACGCTGATTCTTTTGGTGATGCACCAGAAATATCCGATAAACAAAAAACAGCAATTACAGTGTCGCCTGCACCAGATACATCATGTACGTTTCGAGCTTTTGTTGGTACACTAAAGTGTTCATCGTTAAAGAATAAAGATGAGCCATCTGCCCCTTTAGTAATCATTAGTATTTCAGATTCAATTTGATGCGAAAAGGCAAATGCATCTGCTTCAAATTGGTTTGAATCAGCTATAAAATTTTGAAACTCCGAAATATTTGGCTTAAATAATCGTACGCGTGAATACAAATCAAAATTTTTATGTTTTGGATCTACATAAACTGGAACATTATTATTAGAAGCCAATTCAATTAGTCTAGGAATACTAAATGAGTTCAAAAGACCTTTATTATAGTCTTGCAAAATTATAGCATCATAGCTAGAAATAATAGATGATAAAGATTCGATAATTTTCTTATTTAATTTTTCAGAAAAATCATCAGAGACTTCCCTGTCCATCCTTACAACTTGATGATCTTTTGAAATTATTCTAGATTTAACAGTTGTTGGTCTAGTATTATCTGTAATTATAAAATCTGTTGAAATGTTATTATCAATAAATACCTCTTTTAAGATTTCACCTTCTTCATCGCTCCCCACAAACCCACAAACCGTTGCAATAGCACCAAGAGTTGAAAGATTTAATGCCACATTGGCTGAACCACCCAGACTATTAACAATCTTATTGATATCAACAACTGGCACAGGGGCCTCTGGCGACATTCTCTCAGTCTTTCCAAAATAATATCTGTCAAGCATCAGGTCACCCACAATGAGAATCTTTTTATCATTAAAAAGATTCGAAATGGAATCAAGTCTATTTTGATTTAACATTCTTACCTTTATATCTTGGCTTTGATTTATTTGAATTATTTTTTTTGTAACTCTTAGATCTTTGCCTGCTAAATGAGCCTGGCTTATGACTACCGGTCCTAATCTTTGAAATATGTCCGTTGTCTAAATATATCAAAACTGAGCAAAACGATCGCAGTAAATGCTCATTTGGCGATGCCAATATTATTGTTGTACCGTGATCCTTATTTATATTTATTAATTTTTTTCTAAACTTACTTTCCATTTTATTATCGAAGTACAATGCGTAATCATCAACAATTAAAACCCTTGGATCTGATTCGATTCCTGTAGATAATTCAACCGCACTTCTCTCGCCTCTAGTCAGGGTGCTCATGTTTGCCTTTACTATTTTATCAATTGAAAGGTTTGAAAAATATTTTGATAATACTTGAGTAGCATTAGATTTTTTAAAAAGCGATCTAACTGTCGTATTTGAATTTTTTTCAGTATTAACATGTGTTACGTCTTTAGGTATTAGCGTGGAGCCAAAAAAACTTTTTTTAAATGGATTGTAATCATACAATATAGAACCACTATCTGGCTTTGAGGATCCAGATAAGATATTCAATAATGATGATTTACCAGATCCAACTGGGCCCACAATTCCATATACTGTCCCTTTGTGAAATTTTAGATGACGTATATCTAAAACAGGAGTATTTCTTACTACTCTTTGAATTTTCTTTAATTCAAGAATTAAAGTTGTTTTTTTTGACATTTCACCTCCAATTTAAGAAGACGAAAAGAAAGATTGTCTATTCTATATTATTATTTTCTAAATACCGCTCTGCATCAATAGCCGACATACATCCAGACCCTGCTGCTGTAATTGCCTGTCTGTAAGTGTGGTCTTGAACATCACCACAAGCAAAAATACCATCAATATTTGTAGAGGTAGATTCAAGACTGGTGATCAAATAACCGTTTTTATCAGTTTTTAAAACATCAGCAAAAAGATCGGTGTTGGGTTTATGGCCAATAGCCATAAAAACTCCATCGCACTTTTCTTCCAAGATCTCATCTGAATCAGTTTTTTTAATTGATACAGCATGAACACCTTTTTCTTGAGAACCCAAGATATCCACAACAGAAGAATTCCACAAAACCCGTACCTTTGGATTATTCATAGCGCGATCAATCATAATTTTAGATGCTCTAAATTCCTCTCTTCTATGAACAATAACAACTTCAGAGGCGAACTTAGTTAAGTAAGTAGCTTCTTCCATGGCGGAATCTCCACCACCAACAACAAGAACCTTTTTTTCTTTAAAGAAAAAACCATCGCAAGTTGCGCAGGCTGAAACACCAAAGCCCATAAGCTTTTTTTCATTTTCTAGTCCAAGCATTTTTGCAGTTGCACCTGTTGCTATAATAATTGATTCAGCTCCGTACTCTTTATCGCCAACCCAAACTCTATACGGTTTTTTGCTAAAATCTACCTTAGTAACATGCTCAAAATAGCATTCAGCGCCAAATCTCTCCGCTTGTTTACGAAAAAGATCCATTAACTCGGGACCCATTATTCCATCAGGAAATCCAGGGAAATTCTCTACATCTGTAGTAATTGTCAATTGTCCGCCTGGTTGACTTCCTTCAAAAATTAATGGCTTTAGATTGGCACGTGCAGTATAAAGCGCAGCTGTTAAACCAGCTGGCCCAGATCCAATAATAATAACCTTTCGATTCATTCTATTTATAATTAATTAATAATTAAATAACTGTATCTAAAATAGCAGTTATTTTTTCCTTGGGAACAGCTCCAACTATTTGATTTACAACTGTTCCATTTTTAAAAATAAGCAAAGTAGGAATACTTCTAACACCGTATTCACTGGCTACCATATTGTGATCATCAACATTAACTTTGCCGAACTTAATTTTACCCTCATAATCGTTTGCAAGCTCCTCAACAACGGGAGCAATAACTTTACAAGGACCACACCATTCAGCCCAAAAATCAACCAGAACGGGTGCATCAGATTCAACTACTTCTGATTTAAAATCATCAGTTGAATATTCTTTTACGTTTTGAGACATAATTATACTCCAAAAATTAAAAAAGTATTAAAAATATTATAAAAAATGTACCTCAATGAAGCTATGTCAGTAAATATCAAAAAAAATTATTTCGTTACGATACTACTTAGACTGAAATTGTACATTTAAAGGTATTCCATCTACGTTTTTAGAATAATTTAGGTCTAAAATATTAGCTATTGTTAATGGGATGTCAACCGTATGAACGGTAGAATTTATGTAATCCTTAATTATATTGTTTTTTGATATTATTAAAGGTACATGTGAATCGTAATCATAATGAGAGCCGTGACTAGAACCATAACTTCTTTTCCATAACCAATTTTCTTTTAATAAAACATATACATCAGGACCTTTATGTGGGTGAATCATATTTTTAAGTCTATTATTTAATTTATTAGGTGATAAGTTTAAAATATCTTCTAAACTTAAAGCTTCACTGACACCTTCTATGTAGCGAACAGCTTTTTTTATGATTTTAGTAGCGACTTCACGCTCTTCTTTTGACAAATCTTTGTTAAAATAAAAAGCATTGCCATACTGTACAACCTTATCTATTCCTATAATCTGATTAATCTGATTTAAAATTTCAGAATAAACTTTTTTTCGTTGACTTGATGAAATTCGTCCAGAACTTATTTTTTTAGACTGTAAATATTCTGGCAATGCCATAACTCCGTGGTCACCAGTTAATATGAAAACTATATCATCTAATCCAATCTCATCTCTGATATAATCAATTAAAAGCATTAGGTTTTTGTCTGATCTCAAATAATTATCAAGCTGCTCCACAGAATTTGGGCCAAAATGATGACCCACGCCATCAGTTGCAGATAAACCTAAAAATAATATGTCTGGATAATTGTCTTTTCCAAGTTTTAATTGCGAGATAGACTTAATAGCAAGATTTACTAAAGCTCTATCTCCTTGCGGGTATTCATAAAAACCGCTTAACAAGGAGCTGGGTGACATTTCACCAAAATTAAGCGGTAATATCGGCTTTGCTCCCTTTTTCTTAGAGACTATCTTTTCACCTTTAAAATCATCGGGTCTTGCATATTTTGAATATATACCTGGTTCTTTTAACCGTGACCAAGTGCTGTCTGTATAAGAAAGCACATTTAAATTTTTATTAAAATCACTTACCCATACAGGTAAAGCAGGTAAGTAGTATGTAGAAGAAGTGAAGCCGCCATCTTTATCATACCAAAGAGCTAAATCGGGGTTTCTTCCCCCCATAAGAATAGAACCTCTATCTTTTCCAGATATAGAAACTACCTTAGAAGATGGGTGCGTATCTTTTAGCCAGTCCGCTAGAGTTGAGCTGCTTATATTTTTAAATGATCTGCCTATTCCTTTGCCGGAGAAATTAGTAGCGCTAGTATCCTCAACTACGTTTATAGATCTTTTCATATCCCTAACGTACCAATCGTTACTAATAATTCCACCCTTGCCAGGATAAACTCCCGTTGAAAGCGTAAAGTATCCGGGGCCAGTATTTGTTTTTCCGTGATTATGAAAGGTGTTGGTATAATTAATACCATTATCCTTGAGCCACCTAAATCCACCAGTAAATAAAGGATCAAACTTATTCAATAAAGAAGGTGTTAATTGATCTGAAACTATATAAACAACAAGTTTTGGGTTGCCTTGTTTTGAGCAAGAAAAAAAAGTAAGACTTGCAACAAATAAGAACATTAATTTTTTTCTCATAGTATTTTTAAAAACCTTCTTTTGCCAATCTTTATTACACTACCAGGCTTTTTACTTAGCATAAAACTTACATCAATAATTTTTTCTCCATCAATACTTACAGCACCTTGACTTATAAGCCTCCTTGCTTCACTTTTGCTTTTTACCATTTCTGAACTATAAAGAATATCAACGATCAACATTTCGCTTTTGACGTGATATTCTGGCATAATATCAGGAATATTTTTATTTACAATAACCTGATCAAAGTGTTGTTCTGCTTTATTTGCTTGATCTTTGTCATAATAAAGCTCAACTAGCGTTCTGCCGAGAAGTCTTTTTGCATCTCTCGGGTTATGGGCTTTATCGCTTAAGTTGGATTTAACAGTATCAATTAATTCATCGCTAGCATCTGCCGCAAGAATAAAATATTTAACTATCATTTCATCCTTTATTGACATAGCCTTTCCATACATATCTTCTGGTGAGTCTGTAAGACCAATGTCATTACCGTAAGATTTTGACATCTTATCTTTACCATCAGTTCCTTCTAAAAGAGGAAGCGTGATAACTACCTGAGGGTCCTGCTTATACTCTCTTTGTAAGTCTCTACCAACCAGGAGATTGAATTTTTGATCTGTTCCTCCAAGCTCGATATCAGCTTTTAAGTGAACGGAGTCCATCGCTTGTGCTAGTGGATACATAAATTCATGCAAAGAAATGGGTATTTCAGATTGATAGCGTTTAGTAAAATCGTCTCTTTCAAGCATTCGAGCAACGGTATATTTGCTTGATAAGGCAATTATATCACTAAAATTCATCTTATTTAACCAATGAGAATTATAAACTATTTTTAACTTATCTATATCCAAAATATGCGCAGCTTGATCAATATAAGATTGTGCATTGTTCATTGCCTCTTCAATGGTTAACTGCGGACGGGTTTTATTGCGGCCAGAGGGATCGCCTATCATTGCTGTAAAATCACCAATAACAAGAATTGACTGGTGACCTAGATCTTGAAAATGACGTAATTTTCGTAAGACAACTCCATGACCAACATGCAGGTCCGGTCTACTTGGATCGCATCCAAGCTTCACCTGGAGCTGGGTGTTCTTTGTGATCGAATTTTTGATTTTATCCACAAGCTGATCTTCTGGAATAATCTCCTCTACGCCTCTTTTAATTAAATTTAATTGTTCTTCTAGTGTATATGATTTCATTTATATCTATCTCGTAGTTCACGCTGCATATCTCTTTTTATATCTCTTTCCTTGATTGAGTTTTTTTTATCAAATACTTTTTTACCTTTTGCTAAGCCTATTTCAAGCTTTGCCCATCCATTGTTATTAAAATACAGTTTTAGTGGAACTGCGGTTAACCCTTTCTGATCTATATTCTGTTTAATCTTAAGTATCTCTCTTTTGTTTAACAAGAGTCTTCTGTTTCGCAATGGATCGTGTCCTTCATGACCAGTATTTGAATAGGGGTTAATATGCATTCCACTGATCCAAGCTTGATTTTTTCGTATTACAACATACGATTCTTTCAAGTTAGCTTGCGCTTCTCGTAAGCTTTTAACCTCACTGCCCATTAATTCAATTCCAGCTTCATATTTATCTAAAATATGATATTCATGGTACGCTTTTCTGTTTGAAGCTGCAATTTGTTGATTCATAGCATTAACTAAGATTTAAATTACTATTTACGTATATCCCTCTACAAGCCTATTTCTCATCCAAATACAATTATACATTCTAATTATACTGCCATAATATCATATTGGTATGTCAAAATGTCTTTTTAGTATGAAATTTTGACTACAATAAAGATGTGGCATAGGTATTGCACTGTAATAATTGAAATTATAAACAAATATTAAGAAAGGAGTCAGAAATGACTTTAATTAAATGGAAACCAAAACAACTATCTATAAATGAATTTGATCAAATGATTAATAATATATTTAATGACGGTTGGAATTTTAATTCGCAAAATACAAGTCAATTACCTGCGGTGGATATAGCTGAAAATAAAGATAAATTTATACTAAGCGCTGATTTTCCGGGTTTTGAAAAAAAAGATATTACTTTATCTATTGAGGACGGTGAATTACGATTATCAGCAACAAAAGATGATGGTCACTCAGACGTAAACTATACCCTCAAGGAAAGAGAGTCTGTAAAAATGGAAAGGTCTTTTACATTGCCAGAATCAATTCTAGAAAAAAAGATCGATGCCAAATTCAAGAATGGCATGTTACAAATTAATATTCCTAAAGCAGAAGAAGCAAAGCCGGATGTACAAAAAATTAAAATTAGCTAAAAATATTTAGCTATCTGGATACTTCAATAAGCCCCTGGAGGATTTTTTTAATTGAATCATCTTTCAGGGGTTTTTCTTGTTGATGCGATATAGTACGAGCTAACACATTAACACCCAGATGTTCAAGCTGCGAGCGAAAAGCGGTTAAAAATCTTTTACCGTCTCCTCCGCTAGAAGTCGCAATTAATGCAAACTTTCCAGAAAATGCATCTCTCCAATTAGAGGTTTTAACCGTAACCCAGGTTATTGCATTTGATAAAACCGGTGGAACACCTCCATTGTATTCTGGTGCACAGAAAATCAATCCTTTAGCTAAAGATATATCCTCCACTAAATCATGTATTAATTCATCATCAACATCGGTTTTACCTCCAAAAAGGGGAAAATCAAAGTTTTCTAAACTAACAACCTTAGCTTCTTGATCAAGCTCTTTGAGCATAGATTGGAGATTGTTAGATAACTCTAAATTATTATCGTTGGTTGCGGATATGATAAGTAAATTGGACATAATTGTTTAACAATATAAAATAAATTTACAGTTTGATATAAGCTATAATTAAAGAAGATAATATGATATT
>MDTB01008762.1_pt1 | contig 12054 bp, 11 predicted proteins | sample 811161 | NCBI WGS metagenome assembly MDTB01 (sample SAMN05326650, study PRJNA326480) | marine metagenome | isolation source: seawater | place: Mediterranean Sea | collected 2009 | reverse complement strand
TGGGTGTGTATTATCCTGGAGAAAATTCTTTGCTATTAGAAATTGAAGTTTTTTATAACAAAAATTTAAAATTTAAAAAATTCCAAATCGAATCATCGGAGCATGATAAGAGATTTAAATTAATTGACAATAGAATCAAATTTGGAAATTTTATAGTTTTATTTAAATCATTAGATAGACCAAAATTCGATATAAATAAAAAATATAAATACTCAAAAAAAATAAAAAAAGTTATAAAAGATTTACAAGATGATGTATTGATAATTGGTTCTAGTCAAGGTATTGGATTACAATTTTTGCAATTATTTAAAATGAATAAAAAAATAAAAATATTTGCAACATATAACAATAATAAGATTAACATTAACAGTCCAAATATTTATAAGATTAAATTTAATATCAAAAAAGATTTAAACAAAATTATTAAAATAATTGCTAAAAATTCTTCTTTAAAAATTTTTTATTTTATATCTGATAAAATATATTTTGAAAAAAAATTAGATGTCAAAATTAAAAAAAATTACAAATTTTTGTTTGTTGATATGCCCATAAAGATAATAAATAAATATATTAAAAACAAAAGAATTTCATTTTTTTACCCATCCACAACTAATATTGACATTGATAAAAATTCTCCATATTCAAAAATAAAGTTAATAGCTGAAAAAAAATTAAAAACATTGAAAAAAATATCAAAAATGAAAATATTAATACATCGCTTTCCAGCAATTTATTCAAGACAATCAATTAACTTATTTAATCGAGAACCATTATCCTTAAATGGTTATTTAGAAAAAAATAGTAATTTATTAAAACATATTGTAAATAAAAACTAACCCTAAAATATGTTTAAAATTATTCATTCAAATGATATCTAATCTAAATACTAGCTCACATATTTTTTTTAATAAAAATAGTAAAATCAATAACTATCTGGCCGCGATCGCTATTGGATCAAAACATTTTAAAGATTGGAAAAAATATGCTTATCCTTCTTGGAAAGCTTATTGTAAAAAAAATAACTTAGGTATTATTATTATTAAAAAAGATTTAATTAATAAAAAAAGTTTTTTTTGGAAGAAACCAACTTGGCAAAGACTACTTATTGGGCAATATATTAGAGAAAATAATATAAGTATTTCTAACATTTGCGTGTTAGATACAGATATATTTATAAATAATTTGTCACCAAATATTTTTAAAGTCTCTAACTTAAATAAAATTTCCGTTGTCCATTTACACAAAAATCTTCCTTATTCTCAATCAGATTATAAGCTCAGAGAAAGATTAGTTTATTTGCGACGTTATTTTTTAGATTATTCCTATCCTTTAAGAAGTTCAATCATTGCTAAACCAATTGAAATATATAAAAATTATAATCTAAAAAATTTCTCAAATGATTATTTTTGTGCTGGCGTAATGGTTTATGATGTTAATAAACACTATAAATTGCTCTATAAAATTTATTTGAAATATTGTTCAGTAATTAACAAAAAAAAATTTAGAGGTGTTGAGATACCATTAAATCATGAATTAACAAAAAATATTAGAAAGCTTCATTGGTTAGACTATAAATTTCAGACAAATTGGCTTTATGAATTAGCTGATAAATATTCATTCCTTTATAGAGTAAAAAAAAATTATAAAGAAATAAAAAAATATTGTGCCGAGGAAATTATCCTGAACTCATATTTTTTACATTTTGCAGGAACATTCAAGGATGCAGCAAAAGTTTGGAAAATTGACAATTTTTTTAGTGATAAAAAATTAATGAAATTAAATTTAGCTTTTAATTCAAAACAAAAAAAATTAAAACCAAAGTTTAAAAAGTAGATTTTGAATGAAAAAGAAAATTATTTTTATTCAGTCATATAAATTTTTAGATTTCCATTACATGCAGTATGAGATAGAAAATTTAAAAAAATACTTTGACGTAGAATGCCATGATTTAACATTGATTAAAAATAAAAAAATTGAGCTTCATTATAGATATATAAAAAATAAGTTTAAAATAAATAAGTTTAACGATCCCAAAACTTGGGAAAAAAAAATTTTTCAAGAGTTAGACAAATATCATGATAATTTGATAATTTGTTTTATGCACTTTCCAACTACATTTTATGAGTTGTATATTTACTGGAAATTGATCAAAAAGAAAACAAATGTATGTGTATTTAATTTTAATAGTATGATTGCCTTTAATTCAAATAAAAAATTGAAAATTTATGAAATTATATTCTATAAAATAATTAGATTGTTAAGCAGACCAAAGCAAATAATAAATCATAAAAAAATTTCATTTATAAACTTTATTTTAAAAAAAATTTCAAAATATATTTATCCTAAATATATATTTGTAAATTCTAAACAAGATTTTTCAATAAATAAAAAAAATTGGGAAAATTCTAAAATTTTAAGGCTTCATAGTTGGGATGGATCTACATCTATTAATTTTAAAAATAAAAAAAAGATTAAAAACAAAAAAATGGCTACTTATTTAAGCGCTTTTTCAATTAATTCAGCAAGCGACTCTGCCAATTATAATACATCGCGAATAGAAAACTCAAAAAAAATTCTAAAATCCGTTAATAAATTTTTTATCAAACTAGAAAAAAATTTTAATTTTAAGATAAAAATAGCAAAGCACCCGAGAGAAGAGGATAATTTTAACTCACCAATTTACAAAAATAAAAAGAGATTTGCCTCTAAGTATCTGACGAACAAATTAATATACACTTCAAATTTAGTAATAACAACAATGTCCACTGCAATTTCTTTTGCTGTGCTATACCAAAAGCCAATACTTTTTGTTATTACTAACGAACATTATAAAAACGTATCACTTATTCAATATACTAAAAATGTTTCAGATCACTTTAAAAGTGATTTAATTAATATTGATTTAAATAAAAATTTTCTAATTAATTTAAGATTAAGTAATTTTACGTTAAATAAATACAAAAGTTTTAAGAAGGATTATTTAGTCTATGAAAAATTTAAAAATTTAACAAACAGTCAATTACTAACTAATATATTAAAGTAAAATACAGTCCTAAAATATTTTTGGGTATTATTAATTCTTTAGATATTATGCTTCCATAAATTAATATTTAGTGTAAGAATAATCACAATATCTTTTACTAAAAAAGATATATTAACTAGATAATGTTTCAAAATAAATCGATATTAATAACTGGTGGAACAGGTTCTTTTGGGAAAAATTTTATCATTTTTCTTTTAAAGAAAAAAATATCTTTTCGAAAAATTGTTATATTTAGTCGAGATGAATTTAAACAAAGTAATTTTTTAGATTATTTAAAAATAAAATTCCCAAAGGATTTTAAAAAAGTTAGATTTATTATTGGAGATATTAGGGATACTAATCGATTAAATTATGCACTCAATGATATAGATATTGTAGTTCATACCGCAGCATTAAAACAAGTTCCAGCTGCAGAATATAACCCTATAGAATTTGTAAAAACAAATATATTGGGTTCACAAAACATTATAGAAGCTTGTTTTTCAAATAATATAAAAAAAGTTATAGCTCTATCAACAGATAAAGCAGTTGCACCAAAAAATTTATATGGAGCTACAAAACTTTGTTCAGATAAACTTTTTATTTCCGCAAATAATATAATTGGAAAAAAGAAAACAAAATTTTCAGTTGTTAGGTATGGAAATGTTAACTCTTCGAGAGGTTCTGTAATTCCATTATTTAATCATTATGATAAAATAGGAAAGATTTTACCTGTAACAGATTTAGAAATGACAAGATTTAGTATTACGATGCATGATGCAATTGAACTGGTTTTTAATGCAATAAAGAATAGTTTTGGTGGAGAAATATTTATACCAAAAATACCCTCTTATAAACTATCAGACCTTGTTGCAGCTATTAATCCAAAGAAAGGATTTAAAATTATTGGGATGAGGTCAGGAGAAAAAATGCATGAAGAATTGATCAATTATGATGAGTCAGAAAATATATATGATTTTGGTAAATACTATATTCATCTCACAGATAATTTAATTTCTGGCGATATACAAAAAGCAATTAAACTGATTCAAAAGAAAAAAATAAATAAAAAATTTACATATAATTCTAAAGATAATTCTTATTTGACAATAAAAGATTTGAAGAAATTAATTGTTGAAAATACATAAATGATTTTTGCAATTATTCCAGCAAGAGGGGGAAGTAAAAGAATTAAGAATAAAAATATTATAAAATTTTTTAATAAACCCATCATTGGTTGGACTATAAGTGAATTAAATAGATTGAAGAAAAAAAAAGTAATTGATAAAATAGTTATTAGTTCAGACAATAATAAAATACTAAATATTTCAAAAAAATTTGGAGCAGATATTTTTATAAAAAGATCAAAAAAATTATCCAATGATAAATCACCATTTCAATTAGCAATAGTAGATGCAATCAAAAAGTTAATTAGTCAGAATTATAATATTTCAGAAGTTATAGTAGTATTTCCCTCTGCAGTATTAATTGATGCAAATGATATTAATTCTGCATTGAAATTTTTTAAAAAAAACAAAGATTTATTTGTAATGTCTATTGTAAAATATCCCCATCCACCTCAAAGAGCTTACACAAAATCAAATAATAATAAACTGTCATTAATAAATAAAAAGAATGAACTCAAAAATACACAAAATTTACCTGAACTATATCATGATGCTGGTCAATTTTATGTTGGAAATATAAAATTATGGCTGTCTAAGAAAGTTCATTCAAACTCAAGAGGTTTTTTACTATCAAGACTTAAATCTGTAGATTTAGATACAAAAGAAGATTTAAATTTATTAAAGTTTTTATTTTCAAAAAAATAAAAATGGAAAAAAAAATTGCAATTATAGGATCAGGTTTTTTTGGTGTAACGTTAGCACTGATTTTATCAAAAAATCACAAAATAGATTTGTTTGAAAAAAAAAAAACTATTTTAAATGGTGCTTCAAAAGCTAATCAGATGAGATTTCATCAAGGATATCACTACCCTAGATCAATCAAAACCTTAAATGAAGTAAAAAAATTTAATAAAAGTTTTATAGATTATTATGGAAAAAATAACCTTGGAAATACAAATAACTATTATGCTATCTCAAAAATTAACTCTAAAACTAGTTATGAAAAATTTATAGAATTTCTAAAAAAAAACAAATTATATTATAAAGAAATATATAATAAAAATTTTAGTAACAAGGTTTCTAATCCAATTATATCTAATGAAAGAAATTTAAATTACTTTAAAATTAAAAAAAAAATTACTAAAAAAATAAAAAAATCAAAAAATATTAAAATATATTTAGGTCAAGAATTTAAAAAAGAAAAATACTCTCATTATGACAAGATTATTATTGCCTGTTATGAGCAAAATAATAATGTACTAAAAAATTTAGGTATAAAGCCAAAAAAAAGATTTAAATATGAACTTATTGAAAAAATTATTATTAAGCTTCCAAAAAAATTTAAAAGAGAAAGTTTTATGGTTTTAGATGGAAAATTTGTTTCACTTGATCCATATCTAGGAACCAACTACCATTTGTTAAGTGATGTTAAGTTTTCAAAAATTGAAATAACTAAAGGTTTATTCCCAAATTTTAAAAGCTCACAAAAAAAATTTATTAATAAGGGTATGATTAAAGACATCAAAATTTCAAGATTTTCAAAATTTATCGATAATTCATCAAAATACTTACCTTTTTTAAAAGAATCAAAATATATAGGGTCGTTTTTTGTAGTGAGAACAATTGAAATAAATAAAGAAAAAACAGACGAGAGGTTAAATCAAATATTTAAAATAAATAATAAAATATTTACTATCCTATCAGGTAAATGGAATACAGCTGTAGGATTGGCTCATAAATTTAGTAAATTTGTAAAATGAATAATATTGGTATAATTGGTAATGGAAAATGGGCAAAAATAATGATTCCCTTAATATCTGAACTTTCAAATATTCGATTTATTGTCAATAGTAAAATAGACTACAAAAAATTAAATTTAAGAAATATTTCTTGGATTTTTGTCTTAACAAACAATGAAACACACTACAAGATTGTTAGATATTTCTTGAATAAAAAAAAGAATGTTTTTTGTGAAAAACCCTTAGCAAAAAGTTATTCTCAAGTATTAAAACTTTACAATCTTTCAAAAAAAAAAAAAGTGAAATTATATGTAAATGATGTTGAATTCTTCAAAAAAAAAAAATTTGTAATTAAAAAAACTAATAAGATTTTAAGAATTAAAAGATCTTTAAAAGATGAAAATTCCCTTTTACATAGATTGGCTTATCACGATTTTTATTTACTAAAAAGATATATTATTTTAAATGATATAAAGATAATTGAGAATGTAGAAAAAAATAATGAACTAAAATTAAAGATAATGACTAATGATAAGTGCTTTGAATTTTTCTATGATATTAATTCAAAAATTAAAGTACACAAAATAAATAAAGTTGATATGATGAATTTTCAAAGAAATCCTTTAAAAGAAATGATAAAGAATATATATAAAATTAACAAAAAAAAATTAGATATCAATACATCTAATACAATTTTTTCCAGTAAATTAATATCAATAATAAATAATAAATTTAGTTAAGATAAAATATGAATTATCAAAATGAATTAGATGAATATTTTAAAAACAATATTAATTCCTTATTTAATGACATCAATTTATATGATGTAAAAAAAGATATAGATTTTATTGTTGATAGTTTCTCCAAAAAGCCATGGATAAAACAGAAAGAAATATTTAAAGATATTAAGATACGAAATAAGGATTACTTAAAATTGATAAATAAATTTGTTAGGCAAGATCAACAACTACAAACTAAGATTACTAAAAACAGTGCTGCAAAAAAATATTGGAATACAATTTTACCTTTTTCATATAGAGCTCAAGACGTAATAAAAAACGAGTTTAAGTTCCCCTTGAGAATCGCAATTTTTCCTGGTGTTTCTTGTATGTTTTATTGTGGTTTTTGTGGAAGGAATCAGGGAGCTAAATATGATTCCTCCGTTATTGATGACGGCATAACAAAAATTAATCAAATGATTTCTGAAACAAAACCTGGGACGAAAATTTCTATATCAGGTGGGTTGGAGCCCCTGACAAATCCTAAACTAGGCAATATAATTAAAAAAGGTTCAGATCTTGGTTTTAAATTACCTCTTATAACAAATGGTTACTCATTAACAGATGGGTATATTAAAAAAAATCCAGAAATTTGGTTATTGGACTCTTTAAGAATATCACTTTATGGACATGATAATGACTCTTATAAGTCTATCACACAACTTGACAAAAGTTTCAAAAATGTAAAAAAAAATATAATTAATTTTTTAAATTTAAGAAATCAAATCAATAAAAAATTAAAAGTGGGATTTAATTACATAATTTTAAAAGAAAATTACAAAAATTTAATTGATGTAATTAAATTAATATTAGAAATTAATTCAGAAGTTAAGGATGGAGAGGGTATAAATTTTTTAACATTAAGAGATGATTATCAAAGCGTTACTGGTCAAGATGAGAGTTTAGATAAAGATAGAAAGTATAGGATCACAAACAGCATGAATGAGGAAGATCGCTTAAATCTTTTGAAAGAAATTGAAAAATTTGAAGATTTTAGAAAAAGAAAATGCGAAAACTTACATGTAGATTATGGTTATTCCTTAGAATATCTTTCTCAAAAAATTCCCGATATAGGTCTAGTAAAAGTAAAAGGAAATAAGATAAGACCATATGGTTTTACACAATTATCAGTTGCTATCGATTTACATGGTGATATTTTTCTTTTTAGGGAAGCTGGCTTTTTAAATAGAGAGGGAAATAAAAAAGTAATAATTGGTAGACTTGGACATGAAAAAAATTCATTAGAAAAAAACATAAGAAAATTCCTTGAAAGTAAAAAATCCATAATTTTTAATGAAACAGATGGTAGGTTTCTAGACTCTTTTGATCACGTACTAAATGCTTTAGTTAATCAAGCAGAAGAAGATGCTGATTTTGGCATACCAATTGAGTCAGGACCTATCGCTTTTAAAAATTTTGATCTAAAAGAATCGGTGGGAAATAATTGGTATTCTGATGATATTTAAATCAATAAAATCTGAAATATGTAGTTTTTTATAAAATTAAATTTTTAATAATTTAATAATAATGAAAAAAAAAATTTTAATTATTGGTGGTACTGGTTTTTTGGGAAGCCATTTATCAAAAGAATTATGTACAAAATATTCAATTACAAGTATTTCGTTGAAAAAAAAAATAACAAAAAAAATAAATGGTGTTGAGTATAAAAATTTAGATATAACGAAAAAAAAACAATTTAAATTTTTAGATAGAAAAACCTTTGATATTGTAATTAATTTTGGTGGATATGTTGATCACAATAATAAAACTTTAAATTTAAAAACTCAATATATTGCAGTAAAAAATCTAGTTGAATATTTTGAAAATAAAAATTTAGAATGCCTCATACAAATTGGTAGTTGTGCAGAATATGGATCTGTAGATTCTCCACATTTAGAAAATTTTCATTGTAAACCCAAAATGGCATACGGTAAGGCAAAATTAAAAGCTACAAAATATTTAAAAAGTCTTACAGAGCACAAAAAAATACCAATAATTATATTACGTTTATATCAAATTTATGGTCCAAAACAGTCAAGTAATAGATTTATACCAATACTGATAAATAAATGTTTAGAAAATAAAAAATTTTTATGCCACACAAAAGACATTTATAGAGATTTTTTATATATTGATGATTTTATAGAATTGTTAAAAAAAATTATAGTCTCAAAAAAAAAAAAAAAATGTTTTGGAAAAATATTTAATGTTGGTTTTGGAAAACCAATTAATCTGAAACTTATTTCTGAAAAAATTAAGAAATTAAGTGGTGGAGGACATCAATCATCAAAAGTTGTCAAATTAAGAATTGATGAGAATAAAGTTATTTACCCCAACATAGAATTGATAAAAACTTTTTTTAATTGGTATCCAAAAATTAAAATTGATACTGGGTTAAAAAAAACAGTAAATTTTTACAAAAATAGTAAACTATTTTAAATTTTTTTTAAAAATATAATTATATACTCCGTCAAATTCATCTTTGTAATAATCATTATTTCTCATTTTTTGGATAAGTTTAAAATTATTTTTTTTCATTATTTGTAAAATTTTATTTTTTTGAGTTTTAAATTTATCATTAATTTCAATTAGAACACCTTTTAATTTTTTATTAGGTAGAATATTCTTTGAACCTGTTAAAATTAAATCTTCAATACCATCGACATCAATTTTTATATAATTAGGGATTTGTAGAATTTTTTTTTCAATTAAATCATCTAAAGATGTTCCAAATGTAGTATAAGAATTCTCAAAAAAAAATTTTTTTCCAGAATAGTCATAATTGACACCAAAAGCATTTAAAGCACCTCCTTCAATGAATTGTTTTTCTTTAAGTGGTAAAAGTTTATTTTTCAAACCAGACAATGCAAAAGGAATAATGATTATTTTGTTTTGTAATCTATTGATTGAAATATTTCTACTTAATGTTCTAAGATTTGATGTAGATGGTTCAAAAGAATAAATTTTTATGCCCTTTTTTCTCACAGCGGCATAAATAGAATATAAACCAATATTAGATCCAATATCCCAAAACACACAATTATTTTCGAATTTGTTAATCCAATGAATAGTTTCAGGTTCTTTATCAAAGAGAGTATTTACTCTCCAATTGATAAGATCATTTGGTGTAAAAAAAGAAACTTTTTTATTAAAGATATATTTATTGACATAACTTTTATTTTCTAAAAACTCTTTAAATCTGAGAGAAATTCTCCTATTTGAAATCATTTCTAATATTTTTAGAAAAAAATATAAAATATTAAAACCGAATGTTTGTAGACTTTTCAATATCATCATTGAATATATATAAATAAATCTTATAAAATACTATATTTTAATATTAAGTATTATGGTAAGTTAATTTACAAAATAAACCTTCAAATAAAATATATTGAAAACAGTTTTAATTGCAACATCCAGTTTTAATAAAGTAATTTTATCAAAAAAAAAAAAATTTTTTAAAAAAAAAAATATTAAAGTAATTTTAAACCCTTTTAAAAAAACCTTAGATATCAATAAGCTTAAACTATATTTTAATAAAAATTTACTGGGAATTTTATCAGGTAATGAAATTTTAGATAAAAACATATTAAAAAAAGCTAAAAATCTTAAGGTAATTTCTAGGTGTGGTGTAGGCTTTAATAATATTGATACTCAATTCTTAAAACAGAATAATATAAAATTATGTTTAACAGATGATGAGCATGTAGTATCTACTGCAGAACTTACCATGTTACATATTCTTGCATCACTAAGAAGACTGCCATTCAATATTGATACAAAAAATTTTATTAAATGGAAAAGAAAAAAAGGGTTTTTATTAAATAAAAAAAAAGTCGGTATAATAGGATTAGGAAAGGTTGGTAAATATTTAGCTAAAATCTTAGTTAAATTTGGATGCAGTGTTTTTTATCATGACTTGATAAAAAATAAAAAATTTAAATATATGAATCTAAATAAAATTTTAAAAGACTGTGATATAATTTCTTTACATTTACCTCTTAATAGTAAATCTGAAAATTTAATTAATTTAAAAGATTTAAGATTTTTGAAAAAAAATGCTGTATTACTGAATATCTCTAGAGGTAAAATCATTAATGAAAAAGACTTATCTAAATTTTTAAAAAAGAGAAAAGACGTAGTAGTATCATTGGATTGTTATTCTAGAGAACCTTACAAAGGCGAATTATTAAAACTTGATAACATAATCATGACACCTCATATTGGATCTCTAACCTTTGAAACTAGATATCAAATGGAAGAAAAAGCTATTAACAACTTATGTAGATATATTAATTAGCATTTAATGAACCGAATGAATAAAATTAAAAGACCATCATGGATTCTTCAGAGTTCTAGAAGTTTTAAAAAATTATGGCTAGATAAAAATGAAAATACTCACCCAAAACTTTTAAATTTATATAGTAAAATATTGAAAATAATAAATCCCATTCATATTTCAACTTATCCAGATTTAGGAAGTTTGTATCAAAAAATTTCTTCTTTTGAAAAAATACCATCTAAAAATATTATTTTTGGGCATGGTTCAGATGGTTGTATTAAAAATATTTTTGATGCTTTCACAAAAGAAAAACAAAAAGTAATGACTCTTTTACCAACCTTTGCCATGTATGATATATATCCAAAAATATACAACTTGGATCACTATCAATTTAATTATGAGTATTCAAAGACTGGACCCAAGCTTAATTTAAACAAACTTTTTTCTAGGTTAAATAAGGTAAAACCAAAACTTTTATGTATCGCAAATCCAAACAGTCCAACAGGAACAATTATTAAAGAAGATGAGATTGTAAGATTAATAAAAGTTTGTAGTAATATTAAATGTTATCTGTTGATTGATGAAGCCTACTTTGGTTTTTATAATCGAACATCAAAAAAACTTATATCTAAATTTAACAATGTATTTGTTGTTAGGTCCTTATCTAAAGCATGGGGATTAGCTGGATTACGTTTAGGCTATATAATTTCAAGTAAAAGGAATATTGAAATTTTAAATAAGATAAGGCCGATGTATGAAATAAATACATTTGGTGCAGAATTTTTAAAGCTTTTATTAAGTAAAAAATATCTAAAAGAGTTAAATTTTATTTTAGAAGATATGAAAAATGCAAAATATGTTTTTCTTAATTTTTTAAGAAAAAATAAATTTGAATATTTCCCTAGCCATGGTAATTTTATTCATTTTAAGATTAGGAGTTTAAATAGAAAAAAAATAATTCGTGATTTATCAAAATTAAGCTACTTTAGAGAAACCGAAAAACATAAAAGTTTAAAAAATTATTCTAGAATTACTTTGACAAGCACTAAAAATACTAAAAAAATTATTAAAGAGATAAAAAAATGAAAAAAAAAATTGCATTTAT